>Ga0065711_1026921_pt1 | contig 57021 bp, 33 predicted proteins | sample Hoacrofraction12_FD_59098 | JGI IMG/M metagenome (GOLD analysis project Ga0065711, IMG submission 59098) | Hoatzin crop microbial communities from Cojedes, Venezuela - Epithelial fraction 12 v2 (version 2) | ecosystem: Host-associated > Birds > Digestive system > Esophagus > Crop | place...
TGACGGAGCACTGGAACAGGCTGCCCAGGGAGGTTGTGGAGTCTCCTTCTCTGGAGATATTCAAGACCCGCCTGGACAAGGTCCTGTGCAGCCTGCTGTAGGTGACCCTGCTTCAGCAGGACGGTTGGACTAGATGACCCACAGAGGTCCCTTCCAACCCCTACTATTCTATGATTCTGTGATTCTGTAACAGAATTAAAAACTAGGAAGAAAAAACTCTTAATGAAGGTTTCTCATCAGTTTTAAATTACTGCAGGGCAATTAATGCATTCAAAAGTGTTGGGAACTGTCCTGCTTTGGCAGTGGGGTCGAGCTGACGGAATGTGGTGGTGCACCTCCCCGCCGGCAAAATCAGAACCAGCCAACATTGGATTTTTTTCTTGTACTGCAAGAGCAATTAACAAGTATGACTATCAATTAGCCAGTATAATTAGCCAATTTTCTTCCCTTTGATTGAGAGCAGTGATTTGGGTCAATCAGGCACTTCCTGACTGTACCTAGAACCTCTGCTACCCATTTGGTAAAGTTCAGAACTGCATGCTCTGAAAAACATCAAAATTACCCTGTTGTTGGCAAGAATTACTTTGCATGGCCAGAATTGAAATCTATTGATGAAATCAATCTTATTGACAAAAGTCAATCATCTTGAGACCCTATAAGCAGCCGTACCATGAAAGAACTCATGCACTGGCAAGGTGGAACACAGAGACTTGTCAGTTTTTTTTGGAGTACATGGTCATAGAAATAGTATAAAAAATGATTGTATTTAATCTTGGGATGAGTTTCCTATCCCATCACAGATTTGTGACAAACAAAGAAGAGAAGCAAAGCTTTTGGGTTTTCTTTAATGTTTGAGAACTTTGAAAATTTGAAATTTCTGATCAGATGATCATTCTGATCACTAAGCCTTCCTACTTACAAGCAAAGAGAGACATCCAACACAGTCCCTCCCTCCTGCTCTATTGATTATACATTTATCCCAGACTGGAGCTCATTTGTGAAACTGCAGAAGAAAGGTTGTGCACCTCTTCTAAATCAGTGGAATCATTCAGTGACAATTCAATGACTGAAAGAAAGGCATACAGTTTAGCCTTACTTTTTTTTTGAATTAATTTTTCCTTTATAAATGGGCTGCTAGGAGTAGTTTTGTGAAGCAACAAGCATGCAGCGGGAAGGTAAAAGATGAGAAAAGGCTTTTCTTTGCTTGTCTGTGTTTCACCATTGCAACCAGTACTCATTTGTTCATTGGTTTGGGAACTTCAGTCTCCAGCACTAGTAAGAAGAAACCAGACAGACCACAGGAATTGCACACTGCAGTCTGGTAACTGACAGAGAAGGAGCCAGAAAGACATTCAAGACCAAAAAAAAAAAAAAGAAAAATCCCTGGTGTGAGGAGCTTGGACACCAGGGTCAGCTGCAGCCATAAATTTAGCTTCTCTGGAGGCTTGCTAAAAATTACATGCAAAGACAAAAATCATTCGGGGGATGAACTATTCCTAATTCAAACCTTTGCAGATGGTTGATTCTCTAGGTATATCACTTTTATGACCACCAGTTGAAGTAATGTCACTCACCTTGAAACAGTCAGTCAAGCTTGTTCTACTGAAGGCTGTGATGACTCCCTCTTATGATTTTGCAGCTTCTCTCACTACTTTTTTTTCCTCTCGCTCATATACACAGGTGGGCATTAAATTAATTACTGGAGAGCATTGCTGAGAAAGAATTATAATTATAACACATCTTTCATTACCCACAAGTGTCAACTCATAGACAGAACAGACACTGGTATCTAGTGGGATGCACAAAAAGAGGATTAGCAGACACTCCTGATGCCTCTCTTCTTCTGACTTCTTGAAAATACAAAAACTTCATCTTTCTTGCTCAGCATTTTGTGACTTGAAGTGTCAACATTGTTAAGAAAAGGACAGTTCCCTATGGCACATCCCAGTAGAGAGGACTGTGCTAGAGAAAATGAGAGAAGAAAGGTAGGTCAAGTGGGGGAAAAAATAAACCAAAATTTTATTGCTTTTTGCTTTACACTTAATATGTTTAAATGTAATGCAGAGTTGGAATATAAAGAGACCAGATTTTAGAGTATATTGGGTGTTTCAGCTCCTACTTTATAGATATTAGTGTTCCTTCTTTGCTTCCCATATTGGCAGTAGTTACTGGGAGGTAACTGCTTAATTAGTTATTGGCCTGATCATTTTGCCAATGAGCCAGACACAGTGGCTTGGTGAAGCATCTGGCGCTTGTTGTCAGTCTCTCCCCAGCCTCCTCAAATCCATCAGTTCTCTAAGCTGCTCCCAGCTGCAGCAGCAATCTTCACTGTGATAACCATTGTTTCACAGCAGCTGTAGGAGTTGTGCTGGGGGACTTTTAGTAAGCCTGAATATGTTCGAGATGGAAGGATTTCAAATGTCTTGCCTGTTCACCCAAGAGTTCATTCACATAACAGCTTTTGCTTCAGGCTTATGTCCTGATGGCTAACATGCCATGAAGCTGTCAGCATAAGTGGAATATGAAGGTCCTTTCATTAGCCCAAAATTTAATCGTCTTGGAAGCTATGTCCTGTGAGCTGGTAGCCCCAGACATTTTAATTTGCGCACCATGGAATTTAAAAAAAAAGAAAACAAACCCAAAGGAAACAAAAGCAAAATAAAAAAAAAAGTCCTGTAGGAGTTGGAACATGGTTTTAGAAGACTCCCATTGGTCTATTGGTCCTGTGGGGGTAACAAGAAGTTTGTTAAAGTTAATGAGGGTTTTCATGTTTTGTAGGAGAATAATTTCACTGGAGAAAGTGATGCACAAACAGTATTACTTCCTGTCACAGTGACATACAACGCCCTGATTTTCTTCTGAAGGTATGGAACATAACATAAATTGAAATAAATAGTTGATGACATTTCATTGAACTGATGGTTTTACCTGTGTGGAGTTTGCAACACCTTTTCCAAAGACACTAAACTGCCTTACCTCTGCTATATGAACCTTAACACTTGCCCTTCAGTCTTTTTTGCAGGTGGCTGATGATTTCACTAATAAATCAGAGGTCCATTGGTCTAATCCTCTTTCAGTGTATATCCAGAACGAGACATACTTCTGGACAGAACTGATCTTTCTGTCATGTATAGGTATGTTAGAAAGGTAGTAAATAATGCCACGCACACCATAAGACTGAGCTATATCATAGACTTTCCTAGTATCATTACACATAATGGTAACAGACACTCACACAATTTCAATTGTAGGAACAATGTATATATACAATGTATGTAAAACTAGTTGAAAGTTATTTACACTGCCTCCTTCTTATTAGCTATCTTTCCACCTGAAAGCAGATGTTCAACTCTTGAAAAATAAGAGCAGCCATCAAAAACATTTATGTCAGGGAACATCTAACCAGTCCACCCAAACTGTTCTTTTAACATGCTTTGACACAGAAGACATATCGCAATGCTGGTCTCCTGTTTCCCTATTTCAGGTTTTAATCTCTCCAACATTACGTCTCTCAAATACTGTTACAGGGACGCGAATGTTGCTCACTGCTGAATGAGGTGGGAATCCTGGTTACGGAGAATGCAGAGAAGGCAGAGTTATTGAATGCCTTCTTTTCTTCAGTCTGTAGTACTAAGGCCCGCCCTCAGGAATCCCAGGCCCTGGAGGTAAGAAAGAAAGCTTGCAGAGAGGATGACCTTCCCTTGGTCGAGGAGGACTGTGTGAGGGATCACTTAAGCAATCTGGATGCCCACAAATCCATGGGCCCTGATGCAATGCACCAACGAGTGCTGGGGGAGCTGGAAAATGTCATTGCTGAGCCACTCTCCATCATCTTTGAGAGGTCCTGGAGGACAGGAGAGGTGCCCGAGGACTGGAGATAAGCCAATGTCACTCCAGTCATCAAAAAGGTCAAGAAGGAAGATCCAGGGAACTACAGGCCGGTAAGCCTTACCTCCATCCCTAGAAAGATGATGGAGCAGCTCATTCTAGAGGTTATCATCAAGCATGTGAAGGAAAAGATTATCAGGAGTAGTCAGCATGGATTCACTAAGGGGAAATCATGCCTGACTAATCTGATAGCTTTCTACGATGACATGACTGGCTCAGTAGAGGAGGGCAGAGCAGTGGATGTTGTCTACCTTGACTTCAGCAAGTCTTTCGGCACTGTCTCCCATAACATCCTCCTAGGGAAGCTCAGGAAGTATGGGCTGGATGAGTGGTCGGTGAGGTGGATTGGGAAGTGGCTGAACGGCAGAACTCAGAGGGTAGTCATCAGCAGCACTGAGTCTAGTTGGAGACCTGTAAGTAGTGGTGTCTCCCAGGTGTTAGTACTGGGCCCAGTCTTGTTCAACTTATTTATCAATGACCTGAATGAAGAGTTAGAGTGTACCCTCAGCAAGTTTGCGGATGACACAAAACTGGGAGAAGTGGCTGATACATCAGAAGGCTGTGCTGCTATTCAGCGAAACCTGGACAAGCTGGAGAGTTGGGTGCAGAGGAACCCGATGAAGTTGAACAAGGGCAAGTGCAGGGTGTTGCACCTGGGAGGAACAACCCCATGCATCAGACAGGCTTGGGGCGGACCTGTTGGAGAGCAGCTCTGTGGAGAAGAACCTGGGTGTCCTGGTGGAAGACAGATTAACCATGAGCCAGCAGTGTGCCCTGGCTGCCAAGAAGTACAATGGGATCCTGAGGTGCATTAAGAATAGTGTGGCCAGCAGGTCGAGGGAGGTTCTCCTCCCACTCTACTCTGCCCTAGTGAGGCCCCATCTGGAGTACTCTGTCCAGTTCTGGGCTCCCCAGTTCAAGAAAGATGAAGAGCTACTGGAAAGAGTCCAGCAGAGGGCTGCAAAGCTGATTAGGGTACTGGAGCATCTCTCCTACGAGGAGAGGTTGAGGGAACTGGGCTTTTTCAGCCTGAAGAAGAGAAGGCTACGAGGGGACCTAATTTATGCTTACAAATATCTGAAGGGTGGGTGTCAGGAGGATGGGTCCAGACTCTTTTCAGTGGTGCCCATAGACAGGACAAGGGGCAATGGGCACAAACAGAAGCACAGGAAGTTCCATCTGAACATGAAGAAGAACTTCTTCCCTCTGAGGGTGATAGATTTTTGGGAATATCTAGTTCCAGAGGTTCAAAATGGAGCCTGGAAGAGATTTAATAGTTCTGTATGGTTAATGGTCATATGGCAAGTAGCCGTGATCTGTTCATTATTCTCTGAATTTTTACCAAAATATATGCGGCCATTGAGTTTAAAATCAGTTGTTTAGATATAAGAGAAAAATATTATATTTTACCATCTTCCTAGTCCATTCTCTGAGCAGGTATGACCCTGTTTGATATTGAGGAAACTGCCAGTATCACCGGACAGGACCATTTGGATGGCACTATAGATGACAGCCTGTGGACTGGAAGGAAGGTAGGACTGCAGTTCAGGGGGCTTTTGGGGCAAAAATGAGGGCAGAATGGTGGCCGTTATCTTCACTCATACTTGAAAGAACCTACAGTCACGATGATCTCTTTGTGTGTGCAAGTGTGTACATGTGAGGAGAGAAGCTCTCAAAATTCTGGGGATTACGGCTCCCTTCCCTTCTTCCCCACTTCTTCTCCTTTTCCTTATCCTTTCCCTCTAGTATCGTGAAGGCACAGTGTTTTCTGGAAGACAGTCTTTTCGAGTGGTTGAATTTTATTTTGTAACTGTTCCATGTGTAGTCTAAGAAGTGGTAGTGTAGAAAGGGTAGCATTATTCTCCTTTACCATTATAGCTGGCAGAAGGCTTCTCTTTTCAACCAGTCAAAAGAGAAGGGAAGAGTCCCATCCTTCTACGTGACTGTAGCAACCTGTGAGTCTGTGGAAATGTATGGTGAAAAGGAGGAAGTGATGAAAGAATTCATTGTGTCATCTGACAAAGTCGTATGCTAACCCAGAAATGTACCCAAACTCGCTTTGATCTTCTTCTACTGTGTGTTTGTATACACATTGCAAAGGTGTTTGGAATGTTTTCTAATTTGATTAACCTGGTGGGCAGTGCATTCAAGTGCTGTCCCTTCAATTCTCTTTGCCCAATGTAAGCAGCTGGAATCAGTGAGGCAGTACAATGCAATAGATGAAGCATACATCTACTTCTCTCTCCCTGCAAAACCGTGAGGTCCTTTCTGGGTGCCCTTTTGTCTCTTCCTTGTTTTCCCACAACATAGGAATTCTTCTCTGACAACCAAGTATGCATGTATTTCAGCCAGTAAGACTCATGACTATGCTGTCTGGCATATGAACTTCTGTTGTGTTCACAACATATCACTTCTTATCCTGGCTATAGAAAGGGATGGATGTGATTTCTTGAAAGTTTTGCCTCAGCTTTCTGCAGAGAACTCATCTGGCAAAGACACGAACAGCTTATGGTCAGATGAGAGTCTCAATAACTGTGCTAGTTGTTACAGGTTTGCAGCAGTAAGCGTGGTTGCAAAAGTACAGAAAATGGGGTAAGAACATGTATCTGTAAAATCTGAGATGAAACTTTTGGATGTACCTTAGCGCGAATGTGAGACTTATATATGCATGTCCGAGATGTGGAATCTTGGAAATGTAAACTCCCTATCCCAAGCTCTGGGCACCTGAATGTCATCTAAAATACTTCAAATTCTACTGTCACTATTATAATGTTGATAATCACTGTATTTATACTGTCTAGTTCACTCCTCATCTGAGACTTTTCACCTGTCAATGGTAAGGATTTTTATCATCATTTCTTGCAGTATTTTTATTCTCTTTCTTCATTTTGTGGTAATTATACTTGTGAGAACATACTGTTTGCAAGACGTAGTTAAAATGCACACAAGCATCCTACTATTTGCTGGAAGAAAATGTGGTTACGTATCAACAAACTGTTAACGGAATCAGAAGAGTTTTATTTGTTAGTACTTTCTGTGTTTACACTAAATACTCAAATGATTAAACTATCTTTTTATAAGTGAAAATCCATTCTCCTTGCCCCATTGTACAGACAGTGATATCAATATAATGAAAGGTGAGAGGGTAGCTTATGTTTGTTGACTACTAATTCACCAGTATAGCTTCTGGAACTTTTTGTCATTTATTTCTGCTAAAGAATTTATAACCTGGAGATGCTGGTGATAATGGGCTTTAAGCCTTACAAACTCCCCAAACCCCTGGATTAAAGAATCTGCTGCATTCTTTGTAGTCCCTGAAGCACACTTTAATGATTCTGCTGAAAGGGTATCAATCATACAGGAACTGTTCCACAAAGTTACAGTGAGGCACTCCAAGACAGTTAAATGTTTGCATTTTCTGTATTGTAATACAATTGTAAAACTATGTCTAGGAGGCCTAACAATCAGAATTTCACAGATAAAATGATGCAAATCCATGTTTACTTTGTTTTTAATTTCTGTAACTTTGGACTCATAGGTTTTGTGGAGTTCTCCCATTTTTTAGGTGTTTTTATTTCAACATTTATTTGTTTTTTTTCTGTGTTTTTCTAGTCATAGGTGGGAATTGGAAAGCAAGTGTGATTTTCTCATCATTTATGGGTATGGTGATTTGTTGGTTTTCCTTTCCCAAACATGACCATTCATGCTGGTTATCAGCATATGATCTCAGTTTGGAAATTCATCTGCTTTTGGTTACTTCTGAGGAAATTTGTGCTTTTTCATAGAAAATACAGTTAAGTATTCTCTTTAAGCAACTATGTTTTGGAAAGTTAGTATTCTTTACATGTAATTACCAGTAATAAAACATTGCAAATGGATAAAGGTCTAGGAAGTTTTAATCACTTGAATACAATGGCAACTGGAAAAGGAGATGCATTTACTCCTTCAGTCCTTCCAGAAGCCTTTTCTACAGATAAATTCAAAGGCTTTTCAATTCAAAATTACCTTATTAGTGACTGTGAACTAATATCACAAGCATGACAGTGAGACCATAGTCAACTATAATCTGTGAGGGAAAGAAATAAACTCCAAATCTTTAAAGCTAAATGTTTTAGGAAAAAAAGGTGGAGGTTTCCTCATTTTTTTTCTTGAAGACTTTGCATAATGTATTTAAATAACATGAGCAGACATAGTCAGTATATCTAGGGAAAGTCAGAATTGTAATATCTGTTCACAGTCACTAATGAAGCATTTTCAGGAAGATTAACCTTCTAATTTGTTCTACAGTCTTGAGAAGGTTTATTCTTTGAATTCTAAATTCTACAGATCTTTAAAACATGCAGCTGTCGGCTACCATTTCTCTCTACTCTGACTCACATGTCAAACAACAAATACAATAATAAAAATTACAGCTGATGTAATTCTATAAATTGGCATTATGCCATCAGAGAAACTACAATCCATAGGGCTAATACAGCAAACATTCTGTTTCTTCTGAGTCCATGAAGTAAATAAAAAAGAACCATGTTCCCTTATGCTGCATAAAAGCACAGGAAAAAATTATAAATTTTGGAAGTAAGGATTGAGTCTTCTGTTTCTTGAAAACATTTTATGTTATCCAAATTGCAGTGACAAGCCTATATCTTTGGAATAAGAAGATGTTCCTTTTTAATAACTCACTGAGATTTTTTTGATGACTTTAGGCACTTCAAAGCTATTACGTCCTTTTTGGTCTAGATGCATCAGCTTGAAGACATCAGAAAGTTTAGCTAAACATTTTTGCAGGAAGAATGTAAAACCAGTTTGCATTTCTTCTTCCCTCAGGTGTTTTGGGTTTGAGTGGACTTTCTGTTGTTTTTCTTTGTTGGTTTTTTTTTTGTTGTTTTTCTCTGATGGAGATTTATTTAACTTGTTTCTCTGTTACAGAAAACTTGGGCTTTAGACTATAAATCTGAGATAGCAGTAATGTTCAAATTTGGCAGAAACTGATTCAATACAATTTTTCTGATGATTTGGAATCTGCATCTTTCTTCAGTTACACAACATGATAAAAATATTTGTCTTCACTACATCAAGATTCTTAAATAATTTTATAGGAATTCATTTGTGCATACTTGAAATTATTATTTTCTGGATTAATATTTTGAAAGTGCACTTTATTTTTTTAAGATATAAAATGTCATCATCTTAGCTATCTTACCTATAACATTTCTGTTTCTCTCTCTTTTTTTTTCCCTTTTTCTTTTGATTATGCTAACCATAATGCAAAAAATATATGTCTAACTTGTTTTCTTCCTGAGGCTTCATTACTATCATGCCAAGAACAGAAAAAAAATAACTGAGGCAGAGATTGGTCTGCTCTTTCTGTTTGAAGGCCAAGGCAAATTTCTGTTATCCGTTGCTCCTGGAACACATTTGGGATAAAAAACAATCCTTACTTATAATCCCTTTTATTGCTTTCCATATGTATTTTTATTGGCATTTCCTTCAGATATTTTAATTTTTTTCTTTTTACATTTTAAAACTCTATAATTATTTACTTGTGCAATTCCCAGTATTTAAAATATAATCTTGAAAACAATGCATGTTAACTGAATTGATTTTGGTGGCAGTACAGAATTGTGCATGTCGAGTGCTCGTTAAAGGTCATGACCATTTTTAGGTAAGATACCTCCATTTCTGTCTGCTTGTATGCCTAATACCCTATCTTTACTTATTAAAGCTGTAATAGCTTTGGACTTCTGCGATACTGGAACAAGTCTTGCCTGTTTCTTGGTGTCATGCTAGAATAATACTTGAGTTCAACAGACGCTCTCTGTTCCCTGATTTGCATGGAAAGGAAACCTAGGCACATACGTTGGAGGTTGTAATGTGCATGTAGTGTTCCAACATGTACATTTTGTAGATATACAGGTGACCAGGAGCCCAGAGTATACTGCAGTCACTGCCATCTACTAAGTGAAATATAAGAATCCAAAACCTAGTCATAGGGGAATTTTTCTAAAAGCAAATTTGTAGAAGTAATGAACAGGTAAAAAGGAAGAATCTACCTCCAAATAGAAACCCCACATTAACACTTAAAAATAAGTTTCTGTATTTAGTTAACCCTGAAAAACAAGCACAAAGTCTACAAACAAACAAACAAACAAAAAAACCCAGTGCATTTTCTGCTAAGCACAGTAATTTTAATTGTATTCACTTCCCTTACCTGACAGGTGGAAATTAAAAGTAAATTCTTCTATATCTGACTGAGAAGCAGGTACCTTTAGAAGGTCCAGGTTTGTGTTTGTTCAGTTCACAACTACACTATACTTTCTCCATAATTAGCAATCTAATTGTCTATATTAAGGATATGAATCTGCAAACACTTACACATATGAAGAACCCCAGTTCACACCCCGAGCAGAACTGCTTCCTTACCTACATTTGTTGTGACTTTTGTGTCTGATCTTCAGCTGATTTCGTTTTGTTGTGTGTAATGTTTCCACTTCAATAGTCTTCTGCAAGTTTGTAAAGTTTTTCTTGGTGCAAAGCATAAGGCATATTAGAGACAGTAATGTTTTTTATTAATCTCCAAAACATTTCTTAAAAAAAAAATAACTCAAGTTTTATTTTATATGATCAAAAGCAGAAAAAAGACATCTTATACCACATTACAGAAATATTAAACATAGCCTACTACCCCATTACTAGTTACTGTGAGAGAAAACATTAACCTGCCAGGCTACTTTCTTAGCTGTTTCACCTTTTGCCATGTTGAAAAAGAACCACACCCCCTGCAACCCTTCTCCTATTGTTTTCCAAAAGTGGGATCATTTATGCAGTGTGCCATACACCAATATACACACAGAGCAGAGATATTCTCTTTATTGCGTAGTTGTGTAGATATGAGTGCTCGGTGATAATTCCACAAAGCTTCGTACCGCTTAGCAGAGTCACTAGGACTATATACTCTTACAAAACTAAAGAAATTACTCATTACTTTAAGATTGGTTCATCACATTATACACTCAATTTAGAGGTATACCCTTTTTTTATTTAATTATGCATGCTCGCAGGCTAGGGGAGCTGCAGTCTTTCTGGTTCTGAAACTAGTTGGTGGTTGCAACCTCCCCTTGTTGTGTTTACCTTTTTCTTAACTACCCTAGATTTTTGTTAACTTCATGCTTCTTCGGCAATCGTCCAGCTTTTGGTGCCTTCTGGGCAGGATGCTCCCCTTTTATCAGTCTGTTAGCTCCTCTTCAAGGGCACAGTCGTTAATAAGGAATACATTGTCTGTACAAAGTAGTCAGGCCTAAATTAAACAGTGTCACTATGACCTAAGTCTCTCTGTCCAATACGGCTATCTAAACTTTTTTTTTTTTTAACCAACCACCAATATTACCTCTCACCATATAGTCATTAACCGTATTTAGTGAAATCAATTCCTAAAGACTTGGAAGTCTAAATACAATATGTTTACTGTTTTTCTTCTAATCTAGGATCATGTTAATCTATTCAGAGACTTCAAGTAGACCGAAAATGCAACTTTCCCTTTGTTTTGTTCCCTGTGCTCATTTGGCTGTTTTACCTATATATTTTATTATTTCTTCAACCAAATTCCTAAATACTGAGCCAAGGCTCACTGTTTTGAAATCCCCTTAATCATCTCAAACACCTTGGCATTACAACAGCTACATTGTTTGAACCTACAGCTTCTTTCTGTGCTGTCTTAGCTGTGAGAGTGATTGTACATCTTTATTAGTAACTAAGCTATTTCATTTTAAGTCATCCCAAAGAACTCTCATGTGAGAACCATCTGCTCCTATGAAAGTTTGCTCTTTAATATATCACTTTAGACTTCATCTGGCTTCTCATTATCTGACAACAACTCATCTTCATTACCTGAACAGAGCAGTTCCAAAGCACGTATCTTCTCAACTTCCCGATGCTGGAAGTTGACACAAATCAATCATTTAACATCTTTGTGAGATGCTTCTCCTTAATTTCCCCCCCCAAGGGATTCAGAGTTGGTTTTTTTTTTACTAAACTGATACAGTCAAATTAAATTTAATTTGATTTTTTATTAATAATATTCAGCTTCCCTTTGAATTCGCTTCATTCTTACTTTGTATACCAATCTTTAAAGGTTTTTGGTCAATATCAGTTTCTAGCCAATATGTGTAACCAAACACTCAGAAGCTGAACTCCAAGCATAAGAGAAATATCGACCCTCTAAAGGCTGTATTTTAATTTCTGCAAAAATCCCGTTGAGAAGCTTTGGTGGAGTATCCCTCCGAAGCAATTACAAATCTTTATGTGCAACATATAATATGGTGACAGATCTCTTAACAAAGAGGAAAAGGAATATTTTTACTTCTTTTCCCTTTGGGCTCCAGGAACAATGCCACAAACAACAAAATTGAACTAAAGTACAATAAAGGTTTCTTTTAACATCCATAATTACATACTGGAAAATCAAGCTTGCCACATATCTGTTATTTCTCACTTAAAATAAATAATCTTTTTGTTAATACCTATCTAACAAATTTTACACCTTTTGTTAAAGCCCCTTCTCCATTATACATTCTCGTTCTATGAGGCACAAAGAACAGTGTCAGCCTTTGAGTTGAAGGAAAAGCTATCTCATATAATGAATTCCATCATTTTGGATCTCAAAATTCCAGAACCTTTAGCATGCTGAATTGTTTTTCCAGTTGTCCTGAGCATAAATATAACAAGAACACATACTAGAAATTTGTTGGGTTGAAATTGCTTGCTTTTGGCAGAATGAACAGGATGTTGGAAATAATACTCTGAAAGTAAATATCCTTTTTACATGTGGAGTTCTTTTCACTTAGATTTCTCCCTTCACAAATTCTTTTCAGTGGTTTGAGAAATCTCAACTGATTCTTATGGTTTGCGTGTTTGTATGCTTATTCTACTTGCAAACAGTCCTTGTTAGGCCACAATCTATTTCCTGCAAAGGATATTTACTTCTAGTGGCAACCAACTAATAGACATGTAAGAATTCAACAAAATACTAAATGAGGTAGAATAGATACAAGACTGCTGAGTCTTGAACAACTTCACAGTTTAATTCCACATTTGCTCATTGGCAAATCTGTGACATTTATATTCATTCAAAGCTAAATATCACTATTTGATGTTGGATCAACTATATTGCTCTTCTTAACAGCTGACAAACTTTGCACCAGTTAGTCCCCAGGCCTGATGTGTCATATTCTGTAGAGGATTAACAGTCTTGGGAGGGCAATAATTAAGATACTGTCTGTTGTTCTCATTAAATAGCCTATGCATATAAGAAAACAGGCTGTACTAGTTCCCATGAAAACTACTGTAAAGATCTGTCCCAGGACGGTTAAGTGTTATTTTTACATCTTCTGGATTCCTATGAAAATAGATCATTTTTCTCCCTTCGTCCATTCCTCACTGTGCCATAATATCTGACAGTTCTCCAGTAACTACAATTCCTACACCCTGCAGTGATTGCAAAAGTAGTTCTAGTAGTACCCTTCAGAGCTTACACCACTTCAACAGTTCTGCTCTGGTGTATTATGAGCTTCATGTTGTAGCACTTAGGAAAACTTCTCATTGCCTTCGCTGATTTCTAACCACATGACCCAAAATCAAAATGAGAGAGGAACATTATCTATTCACTCCTATGCTGTGCTGAAATCAGATATGATTGCTCTTGTTCTAACAACATTGTTCCAATGAATTTCAGCATACTTATGGTTCTTTCTGTTCTGAATTTCTAAACAAAGGGAATTAAGTACTGTCCCAACGCTAGTAAGGATAATATATTTTCAGTAAAAAAAATGCACTGATTACCTAAAATTAGACTTTCATACTATGATATGATATCCTGCAGTCAAAGCTGAACCGGAGTAACTGCTAAACAAGGCTGAACGGTAGGGAAAAAATGCTTTTTTCTTTATGTAAAACTAACGTTCCAGTTATACTCATGTATTTCCTTTCTCATTTTTCTATTGTCCTAGAGAACTCTTCAAAGAAAGTGTCGCATGTAGAATTCAAGAAGATGTAGAAAATTCTTTCTGATTGATTATTAAGTCATTTTCATACTCCTAATACTAGTCAAAATTCATTACACAAGGATTTAGATGTAAGGACTTCAGAAGTTCTCATTTAAGGTAGTCATTGTCCTAATAACAAAGATATAAAATATATATATTTCTATTTCTATTTTAAAATTACAGATACAGAGCCCACACTAAGAAACAAAATATACTTCACAGCCTTTTTTTTTCTATTTCTTTTTTTCCTTCTTTTTTTTCGTTGTAGAATATCAGGCTAACATGATATCCATTTGGCTTTTCTTTTCCTTCCTAGCCAAAATATGCTTCATGTCTCTAGGTCTCTGTCCATTCAAATCTCTTTCTTTCTCCTTATAATCTTTCAAATCTTCTACTTCACTCAAATGCAACTTTTGTCTGAATGAGGACAACAGAGCAGAACCAGTAATGACAGGAGTACCCAGAAGCAATCAAGTATATAGTTTACTAATTGGGTCATGTCAACATGTCAAGTCTACTTTATCTCTTTCCAACACAAAAGGCTCCTCAATTAATGTTCTTGTTACAGACATTTGAAATTGGGTATTGCTATTCTTTGATGTGAATCAGGAGGCAGTCAAGTCTCATCTGCACATTTTGAGTGATACCTAACTAAAACATCTAGTTACTGTGGGCCTTTAAACCATGCATTTTTCTTTCAAAATTTTGCTTTGAAACAAGGTCTAAATTCAGAACTGATGTAGGCAATACTTTCTTCTAGGGCTAATTTTAAGACATAGGCTTGTTCAGATCCTAAAAATTCAGCTTCAGTTGCTGCCTAAACCTGCAAATACCTGAATTCATGGGAATTTCTACTATTTCCCTTGTGGGGAAATTTCTGCTCCTGGACAAAAGTCTTGATCACCTGATCAGCTTCCAGAATGCAGCAGGACTTAGAAACTTACTATTCTTATTCTGAATCTGTCTGTAATACCTGCCCAATGTAAGTTTTCAATGTCTAACTTACATAAAGGGCAAAGAAGAGCTAGCACTCATCTTAATATTCCAGTAAGTAGAGGAGGAGATCAAGTATAGAAAAAACAAATTAGGATTTTTCTGCTCTAGCTATATGCATCCAGTACTTACTAGAAGCTAGTTACTGGGAGATAATCTCCTTTTATACCAAGTAGAGTTCTCCTCATTTCTAGAAAACAATCTGATTCAATTTAGATTATCACCTTTAAATTAATGCAAATTGCTCCTTTGGAAGTAGGAGTTATTTTCACTGTGCTTTCTACAGAGGTGTGTAAGGCTCCAGCTTTAGTTAAGAAAATGAAGTGCATCACAAGGGCCAATGTATTTCACCTCTAGCTTTTGCTTCTTCTCTGCTTTGTTTGGAACAACTGAGAGAGGACATCTATCCCATGTGACAGATGATCTATTCAGCAGCTGTCTCATAGTCTTTAAGGTACTATGAGGTAAATATCTTCTAATGAAGCTATAAAACTTTTCTTTAAGGAAAGAAATACAAACTGGGTAAAATTGCCGTGGTCTTACTGGGGAAATTATGAATGATTTTATAGTCTGATATTTTAGATAAGAACCAGATGAGGATCTGGTCCCATTTCCTGGTTTTGCTGTTGTCCATATATCCCAATGGAACAGCTTCAAAAAAAGGAATAGATTAAAAAATATTTGGTTGAGATCTCTACTCTAGATATGACTAGTGGTTGCTCTAACCAACAGGTTATTATGTTTAAGGAAGGCCTCACCCTCATTTTTTTCAGGAGTCTAGGAAAGGAGGCTGACCCAAGAAAACAGACAAATGAATCATCCTTCCTGCCCACAATTAGGAACCTACTGCTGTCAAGGGACAGAACTTGTCTGGGTTTTCTCCACCACGCCCAATTATCACTGCACACAGGAACTGTTAGGAGCTTCATTTCTCCTTCTATATATAAGCATTGATGATTGGCAGCTTACTACTTGAGCAGCATGCAAATTGGAGAGCAGATTTCATAAAGTGAATATATGCCCAAGAATTAGGCACTTCCATGTCTAAAACCTTTTGTGGAACTAACCTAAGCCATTTGAAATTGCTTTGGTAAGCTGTATTTATGAGGAGAAACACCCTGCAATTCAGTGAGGTATTGGGAGGGAAGAAGATTTTTTTTTTTTGCCCCCAAGAAGTCCGAAGTGTAATTGAAAAAAGGGTAGGAGGTCTTTCAACTATATTTTATTTATGGCTTTCATCAGAAAACAGCTCTATATAACAAAGGGTCATGCCTCAAAGCACAAGTAAAAATTTCATTAACAAGGCTTACTATAATGTCTATTAAGATCCGCATCATGCAGGAAAGAAGAAAACAGAAAAGATTCAAACTGATACTAAAGAAAAACAGATTTTGCTCTGGCTAAGACTACACCAAGATACTACTTTAAATTACCTTTTTGAGACTTGATTTGATAAATTATTTTTAAGCAAATACATCCATAAAGTCTGAACAGTTTATTTTATGACTACTCAGATAAAATATTTTAATATACTTGCCCATCCTTGCAAGTTCCAAGGTTACCTACAACAGATTACAGCTGTCAAGCCTCATGGTGCTTAAATATATAGTGTTCCTGTTAAGGTTTCCTATGAAACCATTAGCCTTTTCCTTTGACATTTCCTGTTCTGCATGGCTGAATGTGTTTATAAACCACGTACTGCTTTGAAGGTAGTCTAAGTAGTGTTCAGGTTGAATTAGTTGCTAACAAGTTACACTTACTGAATTGGCTTTGTTTACACCACAAAACAATATTGTTATCCTTGGTGGTTTCGATAGTTTGCTCTCAAGTACCTCGTGTATAAGCATATTAATTATTTTCTTCTTAATAGAAAGATTGAGAAATTGTTTTCTGTATGATAGTAATGTAGTTAATGAATTAGTTCTTACATATTAGTAAAGTATGTAATAAAATTAGTTTAAATATTTGTTTAATTGAGTAGGGAAACAATACAATCATTTCAAGGCACATTTTGCCTTACCATTCTGTAATAAGATATCTATGAGTATATTAATAGATTTCTACTCAATATTTTGCAAACAACAGAATCACAGAATCACAGAATGTTAGGGGTTGGAAGGGACCTCTGTGGGTCATCTAGTCCAACCCCCCTGCCAAAGCAGGGTCACCTAGAGCAGGCTGCAGAGGACAACAGAATATTTTTAACAGAATTGTTAACAGAATAAAGTAAAAAATTTTGAAAAAGAAATGTGTAAAAATTAGCTAGCAAAAAAACCTAAGCAAAACAGTAAGACCATTAATACACACTACAGTTTTATAAAGTTATATCCACTACTATTTTTAAGCCCACATTTACAGTTGTATCATTTTTAGTGTTTTCTTCGCTGAATATTTTTATATTCAGCCAAGAAAATATATAGGATAATATATTTTTATATTTATATTAATAGCTCTTACAACTAACGAAACCTTTAAAGCCAGTTGAATTGTGTAACTACTGTATTAATTTTTTGAAAAATAAGAACAAACCTAAGGATTTTCCACCGATAGAATACTATAACTGTAACACTTAAATTCAATAGCTATGTAAACTACATCAACAGAATTTATGCTCCTAAGGCAGACAGAATATCCCGGTGCAGATCCTCAGCTGCTGTAAACTGAATTTCACCATTTGATAGCCTTAGGATAATTTGCTTGAACTGGGCATCAGACCCGTCCTTGGTTAATTTCCCTGAGACAGAAACATGTGATCTGTCTTGCAGTATCATGAAAATATGGAGATACTTTTGTTAAGTATTTAAATGACGACTTCTCAGTGTCAGCTGTGTACTAAATGTGTTGTTAATACAGTAGATGATAAACAGTGTATTTGTTGCTTTCATAACTCTTTATGCTATGTGCAATACTTTTGCACAACTTTTATAACCCTCCTCATCTTTGCAAGAGGCCAGTTGGCTGAAGTTAAAAGAATGCATAAATTTTCTACATTGCTTCCCCTAGAGTATATGGCAAAAGTTCAACATTTGCAGCTGACTCTATTTAGTAGACAATAATTCAGCGTGGAAAATTACACAACGCATACAAGTTGACACAGTTTAACATAATTGACAGTTTGCTGAGGGACATCCCAGCTGAAGTGGCTTGCACAAGGAATAGCTGTCTATCTTGAGGTTAGACTAAGGGCACCTATGAAACCATGGTATGCACAGGTACAGCAACCTTGCAGAGAGATTACCTCTCTCTTGACCTCATAGCAATAAATACGGAGCCTCTTATTTTCACTCTCTGGGCACTTAAGGATCATAAAAATGCAAACAACAAAATGTAAATGCTCTTTTTATTGGTATATAAAGCTATCCTGTGAGAAATTAAAGCACTCATATCACATTTGTAATGCTTCTAAAATGCTAAAGTATTATCCAGAATGTGACAGCTAAATAGTGCAGCAACAGCAAGAACTGAGAAACACATAAGCACCTCTTGTTCTACATCTATCTTAATAATATGCACACACTGTTCAGATATGAACCTTACTACAGTAATATTTTTATGTCTTTTGACAGTGCATTAAAATAATGAAAAGCAACATAAAAATCTGAGAAACATAGGAATGCTATAGTTTTGAAATATTTTGCTGTATTTTATCTATTTCTAAGGAGGAAAGAAGGGTAGAGAGGAACCTTGGGCCAAGGTTTAACAGCTTTCTACAGAGAAACCTGTTGTTATAGGGAGTATATCAGTAATTATTTAATTTGACTATGTTTTTACAGAAAAGTTTAGCCTGAGATGTGTGATAACTGCATAAATAGTAGATCTGGATGAATGGAAAGTTCGAACTTTTGATGTTATTGGTTTTTTTTATTTCTTTTAGTAATATTCCCAATTTCATAATGTTCAAGATGGAATTTCAAATTATATCACACACATAAAGAAACATTACAAATCTAGGTCTATGCCTTCTTCAGGAGCTCAACTCAAATCACACAAAATTTAATGTTCAGCCTCCTGAGGTGAACTGCACAACTTCCATAGGTACCAATAAGACCAGAACTTCACTACTGTGCTATGCTGAATAGGCAATCTGGCATTTGTACTTAAAGCTCTGATGTAATTACCAGAATGTGCCATTTTAATTAGATGACCTGAAATAATGAAAGTAAATAAAATAACAGGACATCTGTTCGAAGGTGGCTTGTGTTTTGGACCAGCAATGTCCTTGTGTTTTCACTATGCCATAGCGTTTAAATCAGTTCTTGTGAATCTTTTTGCAGATGTATTTTCACAAAGTAGCAACAAAGTAGCAACAAAGGTTTCTTCACCACATTAATAAAACCTTTAATAACTCAGAATCTACCTACTTGGAAAACCTTTTTTCTAATGAACAAAAAAGCATGTGTGTAACTACTTCCAGCAAAAAAACTCAAAAATAATTATGAATAAACATATTTATATGTAGATGTCAGTGTTGTGGTGTTGGTGCAGATAAGAGAAGTAATACAATCTTTCTGAAATATGTGAAAATATATTAGGTAGGAAGATTTACTTCTTATGTCTCTACAGAGACACAAATTTTCAGTACCTGTGATGGGATTAGCAAATCATTTAGGAAGTGCTTTTGTGAATTCATCTGTGTGTAGAGGGAAAATTAAAGCAATTTGATTTCCAATGTCTTTTGACCAAAAAAAAGCATGGAGAACTGAGGATTATACAACCTCTAAGGATGCCTTTGAACCTAAAATACTTTTCAAATTTATGATTCCATGGAAAGAATGCAGTCTTAGATGAAATGACATTTAATAGCTCCTGTACTGCTCAGTTCCATGGAATCTTAATGGCTGTTGTTGGAAAGTATTATCTTAAATATAGTCAGGCCACTAGAAAGACTTGTTCATGTGAGCCATTCCTCTTAGTTATCAGTGATCACAGCAGAAGTTATCCTGGAGTGAGGCCCTTATGAACAATTAGGACAAAATCAATAGCTGAGGAATAAATTTTCTGCATTGCAAGATTGCGCAAAGATGTCTTAAGAGATCCAGGGACTAACTGACTTACCCTCTGCTCTGGGAATATAATCAGTTACTCGTAATTGCAGCTCTTACGAAATTTTCCCTCCCATGCCGAAATCCTGACTCAGCCACACTATTTATTCAACAGAAGGATAAGTAGTAAGTTAATCAGCTCTCTCCAGAAATCTCTAAAGCAATTACATAATAGTTTGATGTATTTGATATCTCATACAAACAGAAGTGCTCAGTCCAAGACAATCAAGACAACCTTTGATCTTTCTGCAGGTTATAGGTGCATTCACTACATATAATCATGTTTCCAGTTGAAGGCATGAAAAGAATAATCAGGAATACCTGTAGGAAGAATTAAGAAAAAACCAGAGTAATCAAATGCAGCTGAATAGCTGCAGGGACATCTGCTAAAGCAGTATATTTTGTCATATATTGTCTACTTCTCATTTTTCCCCAACTCTCAGTTTCTACATTAATTGTGCTAATATCAGTCATAGCGATTCTGCAGAGCAAATGCAGCCTCCACCTACAGCTGTGTAAGCATTTTTCAGAGAATTGCATCTGGAAATCTTAAAAAAAACACTACTTGGTAGAAATACCCTTTGCTTGACAAAATAGATGAAGAAACTTCAGAACAGTTAAGCAGTAGGAAAAGAAATGTTGAAAAAGAAATAGAACATGGGCAGCAAAAAAGCAAACGTGAGTTTTGCCTGTAGTGTGAAATTAATTGGAGATTTTCATGCTGAAGTGTGAGCCAGAGCAGAGCATTCTCAGCACCAAGGTACTTCAGAAGAAAGTTATAACTTATTCTGGGAAGAGATTTTCAAAAAGGTTTTTTTTAATGTTATTTAAGTCTGCATACCTGACTGTATTTGTGCTTTCAAAATCTTTTCTCAAGTCACTAAAATGAACAGATAAAACTCTGAATATACTCACAGGGAATAAGAACAGTGAAAGTATCATTTTACAAAATGACTCTTCAGAGATTAATTTCTCTTTAAGGAAATTTCTGTTCCTGAGCACTAAGCAGGAAACCTCTAAATCATCTCCTTAGCCTTTCAGCTTTTCCCTGATGTTTTCCATCCAGTCTTCAAATTTTATGATCAAGAAGTCCTTTCTTTTTTACTGTCTTGAACAAAAGAATTTCTTCATTTTTTCTGCAATCTTTTCTAAATTATCTGCTGGAACTTTTAGGAAATCAACACAAAACACAGGTGTAGTATGCTAAATAAAAGAAGTAGTAAGAATCATCAGAATGGATTGAATGAATCTTTAGCATAAGACATATTTCATTTCTATATTTTAACCTCTTTCCAACACGATCATCATGATAACTATTCCTGAGCATATCCAGAAAAGTCTTACCTGATCTCGACAGATCTGTTTATGAAATTCTGTCTAATAAATTTCACCATATTCCCGAGCATATGTCGACATGGCCTCCAAAAGTATTTCTTTATCATAGTGTCAGGAGTAAAGTCACAATCATTGTACATGCCCTCACAGTAGGATCTATTGGGTTTTTTTATTACCTTGGAGCAGATTTTTCAACCTTTAAATCAAATTTTTTAGAAGTCATTTTAATTTTGACACCCTGTGCAGTCTTTTCCACATAAAAATCAACTTCTGGACTGCTAGGACAGCAATATTATATTCAAATAGTTTTATATATATATATAGTATATATATCTATCCCTCCATAAAGCTTTAAAAAAACATACAGATTGCCTAAATGGCTGTCTATCTGTCTAACGATGTCCCAGCTCCTGTGCTAATACATGTATTATGACGCATATTTTCATTACATGCACCTATGTTCCCCCTAGCAACCCAGTTCCAGAAGTGTTCATGAGGGACAGTACTCACCGAGTAAGTATATATGAATGATTCTGTGGAATCCTCCTCTACAGCTGTTATACTATCAGGTGTTTAAACTTTCCTCTGAATACAGCTTCTCAATTTCATTGCTGTATTTTCTGCAGTAGTCTCCCTTCAGGGTGATTCCTCTGTTTTTTGAGAGACAGATCTCTGGGAAAGTCAGGAAAAACACAGACTGGTTAATTTTGGCTTGCAAGTGCAAAAATAGAGGGTTTTTTTTCCTCTTTTTGAATAGTAGTTGTGATCATGAAACAAAACTGGCAATTCCTAATGTGGCAATTCCTTGTAAGACACCCTTAGAGGCTACTCAGCAAGATTATTTCTTCTTTTCTCAGCTGCTATATGCAGCCCCTTGGTTCACCTCTGAGTTGTACTAGGTTAGCAAGTCAGTAGGCAGAATCTGAAAAAGAAGTCATTGAAAAAAGAAACTAGGAAGCGGAGAAGTTGTCCCATAGGAACTGTAGGGCCTCCTCTTGCAGCAGGTTACTGTCTCCAGGACCAAGAACAGATCTCTGATGGAGAAACTTCCCGTGATCAATTTAAACAATTAATTTTTATGTTCACATGCATTCTGTTTAGACTAGGCAACTAGTTTTTACAGCCTAGATTGAATTTTTGATTCACAGCCTGGTACCTTAATTCTAGTTTTCGTATTAACCAGTGATGTACACATGTATATGCATATGGGTGTATGCAAACAAATACATACACATAGATACATGTGTATACATAATGTGCTACAATTGTTTTATATAATTAAAAAAAACTTATAAAAATCCTAGACAGATGTAGAGATTAATCTGTCCCAGTATAAGGGGGTATAAAATCAAAAGCTGAAACCATGTTAAAGGAGTCTAGTTCTTTCTCTGAGAATATCAAAATACTTGAAGTGCAATTATAAGCTATGAAGAATTGCTTCCCAGGATCCAAATGATAAGGAGCTCTTTAAATATGTGGTAACACCACCACAGGGGTGTGGCAAAAATTTTATTCTTCCTATAAGTGGGAAGTTTCATGTTTTTGTTCCATTTCTTTCTGTGAACTGTAACTAGTTTTTCTGATCTTATGTGCTTACAGGTTCGTGTTGATGGGAATTAAGCACATTAGGTGCAAAAACTCCTGATGCCTCTGCAAGGAAAACAGTCTTTCTTATTATCTTGGTAGTAGTTTGTTACCAGTGCAGCAACGATGAAGAAAGAAAGAGAACTGGGAGTGAGTCTGCCTTAATTTATTTATAGATACATATATTTCTTTATATAAAAACCCATATTTTATATATAAAAGAAAAAAAGAATAATTATTACACAAAAAGGAATTAGAAAAAATCCTAGGAACCGTATGTTTTTGCCAAGAAATCATGGGATTTCAATGTTGATAAATTCTGTAACTGGATGGCACCTGCTACAAAGGTTTTTTTCGTTTTCCAAATAAAATCTTGACACAATGGCTGTGTCTAGATTACTTTCTCAACGTGCTCCTGAATGCTGTACAGATTGCACGACAGTCTGAAGTATCCTGTTTATTTCCTACTGTAAATCTGTATGATATCTCCAGGATGCCAGCGTTACGTACAGTGGCGTCAAGAATGAGCTACTGTGGTGAGCTCTTGCTGCTTATCAGATAGCAAGTCTTTACTAGACTTGTACCATATGAGCCCGATCTGCATCATATGTGTGTTGCAATCCACTAAGCTGCCCTATATAAGTCATAGAATCATAGAATCATAGCATCATACATTGGAAAAGACCTCTAAGATCACCAAGTCCAACCATCCACCCAACAACACCACTCCTACTAAACCATATCTGAAGTGCCACTTCTACACATTTTTTAAACACGTCCAGGGATGGTGACTCAACCACCTCCCTGGGCAGCCTGGTACAATGTCTGACCACTCTTTCAGTAAAGAAATTTTTCCTGATATCTAATCTAAACTTCCCCTGATGCAACTTGAAACCATTGCCTTTCACCCTATCATTAGTTACTTGGGACCAGAGACCAGCACCTGCCTCACTACAACCTCCTTTCAGGTAGTTGTAGAGAGCAAGAAAGAGGGGCCCAAAATGAAACACAGTACTCAAGGTGCGGCCTCACCAGTGCCAAGTACAGGGGAACAATCACCTCCCTGCTGCTGACCACACTATTCCTGATACAAGCCAGGATGCCTTTGGCCTTCTTGGCCACCTGGGCACACTGCTGGCTCGTGTTCACCCGGCTGTTGAACAACACCCCCAGGTTCTTTTTCCACCGGGCAGCTTTCCAGCCACTCCTCCCCAGGCCTGTAGCGTTGCATGGGATTGTTTTTACCGAAGTGCAGGACCTGGCATTTGGCTTTGTTGAACCTCATACAGCTGGCCTCGGCCCATCAATGCAGCCTGTCCAGATCCCTCTGCAGAGCCTTCCTACCCTCAGGCAAATTGACACTCTCACCCAGCTTCCATTCACTACCACTCTCTGCACTCGGCCATCCAGCCAGTTCTTTATCCAGTGAAGGGTACTCCCATCCAAACCATGGGCAGGTAGTTTCTCCAGGAGGATGCTGTGGGAAGCAGTATCAAAGGCCTTTTTAAAGTCCAGGTGGATGACATCCACAGCCTTTCTTTCATCCACTAGGTGGGTCACCTGGTCATAGAAGGAGATCCGGTTGGTAAGGAGGATTTGCCTTTCATGAACGCAGGCTGGCTGGGCCTGATCCCCTGCTTGTCCTTCACATGCCCGGTGAGCACACTCAGGATGAATTACTCCGTAATCTTCCCTGACACCGAGGTCAGGCTGACAGGCCTGTAGTTCCCAGGATCCTCCTTCCAGCCTTTCTTGTAGAGGGATGTCACACTGGTGACCCTCCAGTCATCTGGGACCCCCCCTGTTAATCAGGACTGCTGATAGATGATGGAGAGTGGATTGTCCAGCTCCTCTGTCAGTTCCCTTAGCACTTTTGGGTGGATCCCATCTGGCGCCATAGACTTGTAGGTGTCCAGGTGGCACAGCAGGTCATTAACTGCTTCCTCCTGGATTATGGGAGGTTTATTCTGCTCTCCTTCCTTATCTTCGAGCACTGGGGGCTGACTACCCTGGGAATAACTAGTCTGACTATTAAAGACTGAGGTGAAGAAGTCATTGAGGACATCAGCCTTTTCCTCTTCCTTGTGGGCAATATTCCCCCTTGCATCCAATAAGTGGTGGAGACTCTCATTTGCCCTCTCTTTGTTGTTGATGTATTCATAAAAACATTTTTTGTTGTCCCTTACAACAGTGTGCAGCCTGAGTTTAAGCTGGGCTTTTGCCTTTCTAATTTCCTCTCTGCATGACCTAACAACAAACAAGGTCTTGTGCAGCCTGCTGTAGGTGACCCTGCTTCGGCAGGAGGGTTGGACTAGATGACCCACAGAGCTCCCTTCCAACCCCTACCATTCTGTGATTCTGTGATTCTGTAACAAGACCCCTGCACTCCTCTTGAGTCTCCTGCCCTTTCTTCCATAAGTGATAGACCCTCCTTCTTTTGCTCCCAGCAAGAGCTCCCTGTTCAGCCAGGCTGATTGTCTTCCCCAGCAGTTCGTCTTGCGGCACATAGGGACAGCCTGCTACTGTGCCTTTAAGACTACCTCCTTGAAGAATGTCCAGCCTGCCTGGACCCCTTTGCCCTTCAGCACTCTCTCCCATGCTAATATCTCAATCCATAGTCCCTGTTAATATCTCAAAATTCATATTTGTGGAGAAGAGAACGTTGAGACATAAAGTAAATCTTAAGAGAGATTAAGGCAAGGAGGTAGATACTTCTGTTTTTATAACAATGGCATGATAATGTTGACCTCTTGGCCACCGAATACATTCAATGTCAAGCCTTTTTAAACCGTGTCAGCTCCAGAATCAGACCAGTCAATCACTATGACAGTAAGACTCTGGTTTGTGTTAGGATCACACCCACTATACATCGCAATTTTTGTCTCCATCAAAATTTCTTGAAAGGCTATTATCCCTAAACATGGGCTGACCAGCAGTGGGACAATTTCTCTAAGCTTACTTGTCATCCCTGCAGACCTGTTCGATGCTCTGCCAGTTGTCTTGCACAGAACTAAAAGAACAGAGGTATCACAGGTATGTAAATTTGAATTTCCATCAATTTTGTTTGCATATGATTCATGTCTCCTTAAAACTCCGAGTCAAAACCCGTTACCTAGCTTTGTGTACTCCTTCAGCCTGCCATAACCCTCCATGTCTCCCCAAGGGGACTATAAACTTGCCATTCTTTCAATAACACTTGTTTTTTGGTTTAGTAGAAATAGTTGAACTGAAGGCCTTTATGAATGAAACAGGAGCACAGCATCTAACTTGAACCTTAAGTCTGTTGTGTGTGCAGATTATTAAGATATTGTCGTTCTACAAGAGCCTGGAAAAAAAGTCTTTTAATTCTCATTGAAGTGGCTTGAGGATAAAACTATCTAATGGATGGAGTTTATGGTTTGCTAACGGAATATAAGTTAGAGTAGAACTGAAAATAAATCAGAAGTCCAGCACCTGTGCACTTTGGAGTTTTGATTACAGAACAATGCATAGGCTGTAGTGAAAATGACAGCTTAAACTTTACAATAATTTTTTTAATTGTTTCTAGGTAGGGTTTTTTTCCCCTTTTATTCAATTATTGCTAGGTTACTACTGGCAACAAATAGGACTAGAACGTTTCCATGTGTTACATAATGTAAGCATGGGTGCAACTGAAAAATGAAACAGATTATTCATAGCACTGTAATAACTCAGCTGATGCTGATATTGACATATCAACAGACGAGGTGAGCAGCTCTGGTGCCAGCACGATCTACAGCAGAGTGTTGTAGCATGGTACACAGAGTGATTTCCTGAACCAGGAAGACCTCAGAGGGAGCCGAGAGAGCTACCAGAAACGCACAGGGCTCGTGGGACAGCAGCTGACAAGACCTTGGTGGGGCAGGAGCAATGGCAGCCAAGCAATCCCCCCACATATAAAAGAAACCCCTAGAGAGCACTTCAGCAAGGGCGTGACACGGCAGTTTGCATAGCAATTCATGTGGAAGCGTGAGCAGGAAGGGCGCTGAAGCTCTGCCTACTTGACCAGGGACCAATGGTATCCATCCGGAAGAAAGCCATGGCCTTTCTAAGCTCTACACCCACCATGACTGACACAGCTTCCCAGACAGAACTCCAGTGGGAACACGCCTCCACCTAGGTGTCAGGCTGTAGTGTGTACCCTGTTGTTATGCCAGCACCAGGCTGCAGTAGTGAGTACATCTGTGGAAGGTGTGCCCAGGTGAAGGAACTCCTCCGCTTAGTGACAGAGCTCTGGGACGAGGTGAGTAGGTTGAGGAGTATCAGGAAGTCTGAGAGAGATAGGTTACTGGAACTGAACCCTACCTTACCTGGGACAGACCTGTCAGGCAGACAGGATGCATGATATAGAGCATTCCCTGTCCTCTCTCCACCTGGCTGAACATGGTGCCTTAAAGGATAAGGGGGAATGGTGACAAGTTCCTGCCTGGTGCAGCAGGCACATCTCTGTGACTACCCCACCTGGTGTAGCAAGCAAATCTCCTCTGTGACTACCCCACCTTGTCCTGTTGCTGGGCACCACTGAAAAGAGTCTGGCCCCATCCTCTTGACACCCACCCTCAAGATATTTATAAGCATTTACAAGATCCCCTCTCAGCCTTCTCTTCTTCAGGCTAAACAAGCCCAGCTCCCTCAGCCTTTCCTTGTAAAACACTTGCTCCTGTCCCCTAATCTCCTCTGCTGGACTCTCTCCAGTAGTTCCTCATCTTTCTGGAGAACCCAAAACTGGACACAGTACTCCAGATGGGGCCTCACTAGGGCAGAGTAGAGGGAGAGGATAACCTCCTTCAACCTGCTGGCCACACTCTTTTAATGCATCCCAGGATGTCATTGGCCTTCTTGGCAGCCAGGGCACACTGCTGGCTCATGATTAACTTGTGATTCAGATCACTTGGCACAGAAACCTTCTGAGCCATGACTTCTTATATGTACCTAAATCTTGCTTTCTTTTATACTTAAATTCTTTCTGGATTTAGGCTGTTCAACACACACACACACTCCCAAAGAAAGAAAAAAAATCCCAAATCACCATGTCTTCTATTGTTAAACTTTATCTTCTATGAGAAACTTTTCTGATGAATTTAATTATTGTTTTTATTCTTATAATATTGTTCTCTCTGTCTGAGATGCCATCTGCTAAACGATTTCTCCATTGCTTCCAGGAGAGTCTGATGAGTATAGCCATTCCAGTAACTGCTAACCCAACAGTCATCAGTAAAAGCTTTCTATATATGTTATACGCTTGCCTTCCTGTCCTATTTTCCAATATTCTTCAGGGTTTAATTGTTTTCTGAAGAAAAGAATTTCTAAACAAGAAGAATGCCGAAAAAAGTAACGGAATTAAAACTAAAAAATAAATTGTAAATTTTTTACCTCGCATGGTCACTCACACATTTCAAGTATATACATTTACTTGGAAATGGAAACCAGGATAAAGAATCAAACATCAAAGAGAAAGAAAATAAGCAACTAACAAGAAATGCAATCTATTATGGTTTTATAGTATGTTCTTATAGTCTGTCTTTCGGATTTGAGAAGAGATATAATATGATATTAAATTACCACGGTTCCTTACCACTAATTAATAGGTCACAAAACCATAGATTTTTGAATTAAAATAGATAATTGCAAACACCTAATCTACTCATTTTATAATACGTAACACATACTGATTCTTAGCTGCTTTAAACCCTGTTGAAGTAAGGGTCATTACTGGTATTTTAAGCACTTGCAGTCTTGCATGTAGAATGAAATTCTACTTAATAAATTACCTGGTTAGCAACTTTTTTAAAAGAAATAATTAGAAAGGCATTTAACTGTTTCAAGAGAAATAAATCGAAGACATCTATGATATTTAGGAGTAGAAAGACATATGATATCAACAAATAAAAAGTAATTTCCTTCTAGGTTTTGTTAGTTGTGGAAAAGGCCTCAGGATAAGTTAATCCACTAAATCAGAACAACTTTCAGAAAAATACCAATGAAATTTGATTTTCAATACTGTAAAGGGCATGTATTACCTGCAGTGGTCAAAGTTATTATTTCTCAATGAAATTCATAAATTCTAGCACTGAGAAATAAAACTCCCCCATGATATCTCAAATAACCTTTCAAGATTACAATGAAAACATGTTATGGTGCAAGTCAATAACGTGAACTACTTCTACTGTTGAATAGAAATTTTATAAAATCTCAGTAATTATTGTCTTCTAAATAGCTGTGTGACATAAAAGAGCTTTTTTCTTTAAAGGGAGTGGATCCTCGCAATGAGGCAAAGCCAGAGCTTTGTTTTTCTATGCATCAAACTTCAGCTCAAATTTTTCAGTGAACTGACAGTTTTGTTTTGTTTTTTTCTCTGTAGCTAGGCTATGGGGACATCATAAATATATTTTGTTTGTCAGTGTACATTGTTTGCAGGGTACTCTAAAAATGTGTCCATTCTCCTTGTAATTGCAGCTTATAGCTCTTTTTAACATAAGTAGAAATAAATTGTGTCTAACTAATTCCACATAGCAATTAATAATGAAATCTACAGTCACAGTTATATCTGTGACTCTTCTTTCCTCACAGAACAGGTGTAGATATCATCTGAGTACGAGAAAAATGACATCAATGAAAGAATAAAGACAAGTACAACAAACTATGGAAGCTTTTCCAATCAGAAGTTGAAATGCTAAAAATGACTTCAAGAATGTCTCTTAAAAGAGGAATATTTTTTTTCTGGACTGATGGATATGAAACTGATGTCCCTTAATTTTCCAGAAACACAGGGTACCAATTCCAAGTAAGCTGATGAGAAATTTCAATTATTGTAACACATTCCATGTGTCTGCAGTTGTTGGTGCCTGGATGCATGAGTCGCTGAAGCTGCAGCCCTACTCTACTAATTGCTGTTACAGACTGCCACACACACAAGTTGGGCAGGACTGCCCTGGTCTGATAGCTGAACCACTATGTTCTCACTCTAGAGACACACAGGCACTCTCACACCCACATCTGGCCCATAGACACTCCCCTGTGGACACTATTCCCTGGCTCCCAGGTCACCTCACCTATTTACCTTCTTATCTGGCTTGATCTTCGTTACTGATCTCACACTCTTTCGCACACCAGCACTCACTCCAATTGATGGCACCATGGACACATGGCCCCTCCAGCCCATAGTCTGACACCATTTGCTGCATTCCCTCCTCCTTATATTCACAGAAGCGCACAGATGCACACAGAAGAAAGAGTCCCTCACTTGGGAAAGAGTTGAAAGGGAAGTTAGTAAGATGATAGGACAGACTGGACTGGTAAGGCACAGGGCATGGCCAGACAAGTGTACTGAACAGATGGCTGACTTCATGTGATCAGCCATTTTTTTTTCCCGCTACTCCCGCATTTTCTCACACTAATTCCACCCCAAATCACATACCTCTGGCCTTCTTCCCATTTTTTTTTTCCTCCCTTAAATTTCCAACAATAAATACTGTGCAATCCTTATCTGCTCTTCCCCTGTCTTCCATAGTATGTCTCACCTCCATGCAGCACCCTCAGCAAGTCTGCAGATGACACCAAACTGAGTGGTGCAGTTGGCACACCAGAAGGATGGGATGCCATCCAGAGGGACCTGGACAACCTCCAGAAGTGGGCCTGTGTGAATCTTGTGAGGTTCAACAAGGCCAAGTGCAAGGTCCCGCATCTGGGTCGGAGAAACCCGCACTATCAATACAGGCTGGGGGATGCAGGGATTGAAAGCAGCCCTGATGAGGAGGACTTGGGGGTACTGGTGGATGAAAAGCTGGACATGAGCTAACAACATGCACTCACAGCCCAGAAGGCCAGCTGTATCCTGGACTGCATCAAAAGAAGCATGGCCAGCAAGCTGAGGGAAGTAATTCTGCCCCTCTACTCTGCTCTGCTGAGAGCCCACTTGGAATACTGCATCCAGCTCTGGAGCCCCCAGCACAACAAGGACATGGAGCTGTTAGAGCAGGTCCAAAGGAGGGCCACAAAGATGATCCGAGATCTGTATCACCTCTCCTATGAGGAAAGGCTGAGAGAGCTGAGGCTGCTCAGCCTGGAGAAGAGAAGACTCTGGGAAGACCTTGTTTTGGTCTTTCAGTACCTGAAGGGGGTCTATAGGCAAGATCGGGAAAATACTTTTAGCAAGCCCTGTTGCGATAGGACAAGGGGTAATGGCTTTAAGCTAAGGGAGGGTAAATTTAGACTAGATATAAGGAAGAAATTTTTTACCATAAGCGTCATGAAACACTGGTTGCCCAGAAAGGCAGTGGAGGACCCATCCTTGTAAACATTCAGGGCCAGGTTGGACGGGGCTCTGAACAATCTGGTCTAGTTGAAGATATCCCTACAGACTGCAGGGGGGCTGGGCTGGATGACCTCTAAATATCCCTTCCAACCCAAATCATCCTGTGGATCCCCTTAGTCTGAAAGGTCTCTGGGCCAGAGAGTTGCTTGCAATGACTCACCTTGATGGGTTTCACACCTGGACAGGGGGGCTGATGTCTATACTGAGATAGCCCTGGAAGGGGACTAGACAAGATGTTTGTTTCTTAGGAGTCCTTCATAAAGGATTATGCCTGTCATTGTACATTTCTGTGCTCCTCTTGGCTTGTGGAGTTGGATCTTTGATGGACCAATGACTCTCCTGTGATAATAAGCCCGTGAGAAGTCCCAGTGAGGATACTATTTGGGCTCCCCCTTCTGCTGTTGTCATTCTGATCCCCTTTGTGGGTGTGCAGATGAGCTTTTATTGTATAACTTAACACTCTTGACTCATGAAAAAGTCTTTTCTAGATGTCAATAACTCTAATTTTGGTTAGGGAATCAGGAATTATACCACTCACATTGTTTTTTTATTGACTTATTAAATTCAATTAATTTGCTTCATTTCCCCCCTGCTTAAAGGAGGATCTTTGAAATCTGACAATGACTTCTCTTTACCCTTTCTACTGATACAAGGGCTTATGAATTCCATGGTTTGGTTGAAATGGGCAGCATCTTTTCCATAAATTTCAGTATCCCCAACAGCAAGCTAGCCAAAGGTATCTGTATCATGAAGTAGTACTTGAGTCATAACTGTCCTCTTTGCTTCCCACAGCGTGGATACCTAATTTGTTCTATGTTTTTAAAGGGAAGTAATAACATTTGTCAAAATTCTATAATACTGAGAAGCCATTATTCAAATGATAATTTTACTTTGTTTTACAGGTTTTATGGCCTTAGAAATAAATGGTATATTTAATTGTAAAGATTTGTAAGACTTTATTGACATTATTATATAGAAATCACTTTGATTTGGACTACTTTAGTGATAAACATTTTAATGAGGTTAAAACCACATTATACATTTTGAGTAATTATTTGGATAGATTAGTTTCAGTGTTATTATATAGATGAACCATGCAATCACACTTCTTGTAACATTACAGGATTTATTAAGAACAGAAGGACAACAGTTTATCTGCCTGCTTATATGTTTTGTTAGTCTGAATATCTTGACACATCCACACTCCATAAATGCACATATGCACATAAGCACATGTATGCAATTAATATGTGCATTTGGTTATTTCCATAAGCACGTCTACGTTAATATGTAGTAATTTAGAAAAGATATCAGAAATAACAATTGCTTTTACCTTACAAAAATTTTGCTGCCATTAAGAGGTTTCCTGAAGAAATACTTTGAAAGTAGTTTGACTAAGATGAACCTGTCTTCAACAAGATAAAGTAATGAAATGTAGAGCGAACACAAGTTGATATACACTATAATATTTGGAAGGAATATTTGAAAGATCACATTTGGAATGTATGCATAGAAGTGAGATCTGAGTCTGTGTAGCCATCACTTGCTAGTTTGTTACCTTTCACTAATGTTATCTTCATTTTATTGCCAGACATAGTTCATGAATCAATTCTATTCACAGAGATGGGTTGTGCACAGATTATAAAACAGGTGTATGCTATATATCTATATGCATATATACATCTATATACACAAACCTATGAACATTTCTGCATCTTTACTATTTTTTTTTTTAATAAAATCTTTGCCACCTGGGAGTTACTTTGGGGTAAGATGTAGGGAGGGAGTCATCTTTGAAACCTTTAAATCTCTAGATTAATTTATGTGGCAACTATGATGCTTCCTCTCTTAAAGTGCACAGATTTATCAATTCACAAAGATAAAAGTTCAAACCAACCAAATTAGTCTGTTTAATCTTCTAGTTCCTACAATATTCAACTTTCAATCAGAGTATAATGACTAACTGCAGACTTACTCTGAACATCAACACCATTTCGTACTATTACTATGAACTTCATTAAGCTCTAATCACATCAACAACTGCACTTATGAGCTCTTTTCTATATAGCTACTTTCTCACTGCTGAATATTTTTTCACTAGTTTCTTATCTTTTTGTTCTCAAATATTAATATAAAATCTGTTAAACAAAATCTGTTAATTTTTTTACAGATCTGGCTTTTGGGAGTGGGAGGAAACTACTGAACCTCATTCCTGGGGGCACTTGTGCAAACATTTGTATTGTCACTCATGCACTTCTAATACACTGTCTCTTAATGACTTCCTCTTCATGAGCTGTATAAAATACCAGGACAATGGTTTTTGAAATAAGAATTTTTTCAGTTCAGAAATTTTGCATTGATTTTACCATGTACCTGAAAACTTAAATATTCATTGCATAGTTTAAAGGAGAAGCATATAATTAAGAGATAGAAATATGAAGAAATATCTACCTATTCTTGCACAAGTACACGTGCCTGACTAAAGCTATTTACTATTATTTTGGTCCTGAAGATGAGATTAATTTGAGTAAACTGTAGCTCCTCAGAATCTGGGTATGTACACTAGTGCTGGTTACGGTTAGTGGTTTGTTGTTTTTTTTAAATTCCTTCTCTAGTTGACACAAATAGGTCTCTTCAGAGACTTATTTACCTTATTCACTTATTTTATAATAGGTGAAGTATATTACCTTAGAGTGAAAGTCTATATTGTAGAGATTTTGCTCTAATAATACACTGGAAAATCAGATTATATAATCTCATTGCTCTTGAGTGGACTGACTGTGGTTTTGTAATCCAGCAAGATTTACTATTATCTTATATATTAGGATCCTGTGTGAAAAGGTCTTCAATCTACTTTCCCACTTTTATAAAAAAACACTCATTTTTAAAGGGTTATGAGTATTATTATGGAGAATAATTTGACCTTTTATATTACCAATGGGATCCACCTACGACATATTAATGAAAACAGCATTAAAGTATAGCAGTGTGTGCTCCCTCTGCTTGCAAGTGGTGCTCTGCAGTAGGACAGGATCTGCAGCGTGAAACAGTTGGTGCTGAGGATCTCCTTTCCACATGATAGATATTTTAGCTACTATAATTTGTTCTAGCTCTAGACTGGTCTGACATCATTAAATAAGGTGCTTAACAAAAGCCTTTCCTCCAATCTCTTTGCTTTGAAAAAATAAATCAACCATTCAGGATTCTGTTTCAAGGTTTTCTGTTATTAGATAGTAAGACAACACAAGATAAATTCAAAAATTATAGAAAAAGAAGAATGAATGATTAATCAGTATAATTGGATATATCCAGTATAATGGATGATATCCATTGAGTCATATGTTAAAAGTGTTCCTTGAGTCCTGTGCTTAAGAATGTGAACAAACAAAACTTGAAAAATATCGCTTGAAAATACCTGCAATAATTGATTAGAAGAGTTTTCATGATAAATCTACTAAAAAAAGGCCTGACCCACTAGCAACATTATGTATATCTTTTTTACCGATAAGACTAAGAAATAGTCCATCTTTACCCATTGATTTTTAGACAACTTCTTAAAATTTATCCACTATAAGCATTCAAAAAGAGATATCAGTTATGTTCTGTCATTATCCTCTTTATTTAGAAAATTATTATATTCGCCTAAAACGTGTTTCCTACTATTTGTTATTCTGCATCAAAAAAGATACTACTGGCATAACTGCCAGGGGTGTCTTTTTACTTGGAAAATGGAAATGTTAGATTTATTTTCCAGTATACATTTGCCCAAATATATGTTTCTGTCTTTTTTCTTATATTCATAAAGTGATTCAGAATCTAAAAAGTCACCCAACCATTACTGCAACATTTTAATGTATTACATTATATAAAAATTCTGTAACAGTACACAGAAAAACCTTCACAATCATAAAGTATGGGCAAATAAAAAATTATATCCGTCAAACTTTATTCTTGTTGAAGCAAACTAGGAACTAGTATGTTAGTACCTACAGGCAGGTGTTGCTTTGAGATATTCCTTATTCTTCGCTTTTTTTGCTGCAACTGTAATCAATGGCAAATATACTCAAAAACATTATTAAAGGTACTGCCTATGAAAATGCATTATTTGGATAAGGAACCACTGATTTTCAGGGGCAAATAAATAAATAAAATAAACGCTTTTTTTTTTCTGTAGCAAAAGAATGGTGGCCAAGGAAAAAGTTACAGTTATTACAGCCCAAGGAAAAAATAAATTATTACATACAAAAAAAAAATATTTTGAAAACTATGTCATTTTTTTGTGTGGAGATGTTTGACTGTAAAAAAAAGCTGAAATTTGTTGGCTCTTATCAACAACTTATAGCATATTTTTCATAATTTTTTTCATTGCATTCTTCATGTATTCATGATTTATAGTACCACAGAGTATCTGTTGTCTTTTTTTTTTTCTTTTTTTAGTGTTCTGTATTTGGAGTGAGCTTTCCCTAGAATTTGTGTTAATGGTGAAATTTGTCAACAGAGGTCAGTTTGGTGTTCTATGTACATATTAGTAATATCCAGAATCACACATAAAGCAGTAACTTTGCAAATGTGCTTGAGGTAATATTTGTCCTGCTGTATGCTCATGGACCTTTTAGCATCCATGTACAAAAGTGAACTCTGAGGTTATCAAACGTTCTTGCAATTATGTAACTGAATTTATATCAGGACCTATTTTTTTGTGCACAGACCTGTTTTTCTTTTCCACCACTTTGTGTTTGCTACAATGATTCTTCTCCCCTGTCCATACACAGATAATTTAATTCTTATTTTACAGTTTTAGAACATTCAAAAACCCCATTAATTAACTAGATTCATCTAAGTCTGAAAGCTGTGGGCAGGATCCAGAACTGTGAATCAGAAAATGGTTCAAATTAAGCTCCCTAGAAAATCAGTGAAGACTTCTAGCCATTCAAAACTGGCACAAGAAATGCAGAATATACCTGTCTCTAAATCAAGAGCTCCTGGCTGACTTCAATAGTGGCTGAACAGAGCTCAACTACACATCTGTGTGGACAGTACAATAAAAGGAATGGGTGAAAAGGACACAAAGAAAAGACAAAAGACAACAGTCTCAAATTGTAGCAAGGAATTTTTTGATTAGACATAAAGATAAAATTCTTCACATTAATGTCATCACAAATTGGAATGGGCTGCCCAGAAAAGCAGTAGAATCTCCAGCTCTCATGATTTTAAGATATGACTAGGCAAAATCCTGAATGAGCAGATCAGGCCCTGACACTGTGTTTTGAGCAGGACATTGAACTAAATGGTATCCAAGGACTTCTTCTGACTTATTTTTTTTGGATTCCTGTGAAAGTATATCTGAGAGTCCACACTAGGGACAAGAATCTAAGGGTATGCCTGACACTGTTAGATCAGAGAGAGCCAGAAACCAGACAACGGCCATAAAAATTATCATTGTGCTGGAACACTTCTCCTGTGAAGAAAGGCTGAGAGAGTTGGGGTTGTTCACAGCAGAGAAGGCTCTAAGGACACCTCATTGAGGCATTTCAATATTTACAGTGGGCTTGTAAGATAGAAAGGGACTTCTTAGCAGCACCCACAGGGACAGGACAAGTGGCAATAGTTTTAAACTGAAAAAGTGTAGACTTAGATTAGAGATAAGGAAGAATTTTTTTTTGATGGGGATAGTGAGATATAGGAAGAGTTTGCCCAGACAAGTTGTGAATGCCCCATCCCTGGAAACATGCGAGGTCAGGTTTGACGGGGCTCTGAGCAACCTGACCTAGTGAAAGATGTTCCAGTCCATGGTAGGGAGGTTGGACTAGATGAAAGGACGCTTCCAGTCCAAACCATTCTATGGTTCTATGATTCTATGACTACTTTGTAATAGTCCATGATGCTTAGAACTAACAGTTTTGCACAGCATATTGCTTTGGAGGGTTTTAACTAGAGTTAAGCTAATTGCAGGTCAGTGGTCAAGCCTGAAAAAAAGACAGTGACATCACTTTACTGCATTGGAGATGTTATTAAAGAAAAGAGGCTGCTGACAAATCACTTGTATAGCTGCTACCTACATTTTGCAGAGCAGCCTACTGATTAGAATGCCATGACATGAAAAAGGCAGTACGTCTATGTTATTGCCGTGTTGATACGAAGAGTAAAACTCAGCCTTCTCACCTGCAAGACAGTGTTCAATCCAGCAGGCTGCGGAGCAGCTGAAGGTGAGAGTGGGTTGCAACTGGAGGAAAGTATGTCTTCATTGCTATGGAAAACAGAAAGTTGGGAAATTAAGTACAGATGTAGGAGGAGAGGATGCAAAAAGCTCTTGACTGAGCTCTTGTGATAAGAACGCTGGTGCTCTATATGCACTTCACACTGAGATTTTATTGGTTGTAACGCACACATGACTTTTACATGACACATCAGTCTCTAGCTCGATACCAAATGATATAGGTCAGATTTTGCTCTTATCTTGTCCATTAATTTTTTACTGTGATTAGGGAACTACTCATTTATGTTCTGGAGACTTAAGTGAAAAAGAAGTGCCTGTCCCATCATTTCACAGTTTTTTAAATATCTCATATCTAATTTTAGGCTTTACATTCATACATTTGAGAAAACACATGGAGGTACTAGTGCATAAACAAAACTCATTAAGTGTCCTTCCTAGATGTTTAATGGAACTCAAAGAAGTTTATACCATTTCTTAAAATAATCAACACCAAAAATATGTTGAAATTTTTGTCACTGTAAGAATTCTTTTATCCCACTGATGAATCCTGCGTGGCTTTAATATTGTTGAAATGTTATGAATTAATGAAATTAATTCATTCTATCCCTTCTTTGCCTGCATCTTTGTCATGGTTTAATCTCAGCCAGCAACTAAGAACCACACAGTTGCACCAATTCCTCCCAGCGGGATGGAGAATTGGAAGAGAAAAAAAACCACAAAAACCACAAAAAAACACAAAAACCCACAAAAAACTCATGGGCTGAGGTAAAAACGGTTAAACAATTGAAATAAAATAATGACAATAATAATAATGATCAGGAAAAGGATATTAATAACAATGAAAAGGATAATAAAAAAGAGAGACAAATAAAACCTAAGAGAGACAAGTGGTGCAAATGAAAACTGTTGGTCATCACCAAATAACGAATGCCTAGCCAATCACCAAGCAGCGGCTCCTCTGTCAAACTTCTGCCTATTTTTTTGCTGGGCATGATGTCGTGTGGTATAGAATATCTTTTTGGTCAGTTGGGATGAGCTGTCCTGGCTGTGTCCCTCCCCAAATTCTTGTGCACCCTCAGCCTAGCTGCGGGTGAAGTGGGGTGAGAACAAGAACAGGCCTTGAATCTGTGTAAGCACCGCTCAGCAATAACTAAAACATCCCTGAATTATCAACACTGATTTCAGGACAAATCCACTACATAGCCATATCCTAGTTACTGTGAAGAAGATAACTGTACCCCAGTCAAAACCAGCACACTATTCACTTTCTTTTTCTCTTATGACCTCTTAGCCTGTAGGGATTTTTTCACTCACATAGGATCAGCTAGGGAATGAGATAAAAAATTTGTCTGGCTTCTGAAACATTTCTGCAAAAATATGCAATTTAAATACATGAAACATTGCTGGCTTGCCAAATATGCTGATTTGATGGGCTTACATCATTATGTGTAACTTTGCTTGTGTATGCAATGGGTGTTATCATTCTGCCCTTGTCAACACTTCCCTAGTGCTTGTTCATTGCAGAGTTGCTTGCTTTTGTGTAGAAGCAAAGAGAAAGAAGACTCACAATATTTTTTCAAAATCCCAATCCTGGCTTGATTATGCAGAATGTAATCTTTGTTTCCATTGGAAAATAATATTTGTACAGATGTATTTAATTCACACAAATCTCCAAAGAGGAGCTCTCTTTCTGAGAATATAGATATCCTTGTGTGAACAACTGCATTTGTTCTGGAAATATCCACCCAGTTGTTCTAGTTAAATAGATGTGTGGTATTTAGGAGGCAGATAGAAAACAGGAGATTGTTTTAAATTAATTGACTTCCTTGGATATGAATGGATATGGATATGAATAACTACACAGATCATTTTAACAGATCTGGAAGAGCAGAAAGGAGAACTAATAGAAACGCTCAAAGAACAAAATAAGTCTTCAGTCAAGATCTAACTTCTGGCATTTGAAGTGTGTTCAGATACATGGCATGTGGAAAGGCAATGTCTAGACAAATATGCTTTGCATTTCAGGTGGCACTAAATAATGCAAAGTAGTTTTCCAAATGAGTAAGTCCAAAGTATTGCAAGACATGAATTTAAATTTAAAGGGGCTCACTGTAACCTTCACAACTAGGACAATACAAATGAGTTGTGTTTTTTTTTTTTCCTGTGGTGTTTGTTCTTCTGTGCTGTTCTTTATTTTGTTTTCTCTTTTTAACGTCATAAGGAAGCAAATGTATCTATCTTGTTGTCCTGGTTTTGGTTAAAACACAAAAGATTCTCTTTTAGTAAATCTTCCTCACAGCCAAGTTCTTCTAAGTAACTGCACTTTTTTGAAGCTGGCTGCATATTTTACAGACGCTGTCCACTCCAAAGCTGATAACGCCTAATGTTTACAGTTTTACTGAGCAAACGGTAGGAATGGAATGCAGAAAAAGGCCCCTGTTTATAATTGTTACTATAGCAGCCAAAGTCACCGACAGACATTTTATGTCCCGCAAGTGAGGAGTCATAAAGAGACGTACTTGCAGAGAGTGGCAGACAGGACAGGTGACCCGATATTGACCAGCTGGGTATTCCATGCCATACGTGTCATACTCAGATTAAAGCTGAGGGATCAAGAGGGTCTCTCTCTTCATCCGTGGCCGCCTTCTGAAGAGGACCCTGCTCTTTGTCCTGCCTGAGATCCTGATCCAGATTCCAATCCATGCATTCCTGAGTCCAGCAGGGTGCCCTTCCCTGTTGGTTCCTCCACTACTTGCATCAGAAAGTTATCATCGATGTTCTGTACGAACCTCCTGGATTTCGCCTGCCTGGCTGTATGGTCTTCCCAGCTGATGTCAGGGTGGTTGAAGTCCCCCATGAGAAGCAGGGCCTGTGATTGTGAGGCTACTTTCAGCTGCCTGTAGAAGGCCTCATCAGCTTCCTCCTCCGGGTCAGGTGGTCTGTAGTATACACCCACAGTAATGTCACCCGTATGAGCCTGTCCCTTAATTCTAACCCATAAGCTCTCAACTCATTCTTCATCTGTCCCCAGGCAGAGCTCAATATGTTTCAGTTGCTCCCTCACATTCAGAGCAACTTCACCACCTCTCCTTGTAGGCCTGTCTTTCCTAAAGAGTCTGTAGCCATCCATGACAGCATGCCAGTAATGCGAGCTGTCCCACCATGTCTCTGTTATTGCAGTGAGATCATGGCCCTGCTACCGCACACAGATCTCTAATTCTTCCTGCTTATTGCCCGTCCTGTGTGCATTGGTGTATAGACATTTCAGAGAAAAAATCAAGCATGCTTAATTCCCTAGAGGGGTGCAAGAGAATCTGCTTTGTGCATGCCAGTCCTTAAGGTTGGTGGTGTTATGCTTCTCAGCTTGGGATGCAGCTAAGCAACATTTGTCACTGCTCTGATTGGCCACACTTGTTCTCCAGCCAGGTGGGATGGCTTGAGCATTGTGACTTTGCCCTCCAACCCTCGAGTCCTTCAGTGTAAAGCTCTCCACACCAGGCTGGCTAGCCTGTTGCCAAAGATCCGCTTGCCTCTTCTAGACAAGTGGATCCCATCCCTCCCTAACAGGTTATAATCTTTGAAGAATGTCCCATTACCATAAAAGCCAAAAGCCTCACAGTGGCACCAGCCACAAAGCCAGTAGCTGATACTCATAATGTGTCTGTTTCTGCCTGATGCCCTTCCTCCAACTGTTAAAATGGAGGAAAAGATAACATGGGCACCAAAGCTTTTGATTTCACCCTCAGGGCTTTGAAATCTTCCTTAATTCTGCCAAGGTTCCGACCTGCGGTGTCCTTTGTGCCTACGTGAAAGAGTAACAGCAGATAGTCTGTGGTCTTTACAAGTCATGGCACCCTCTCAGCCACATCTCAGTCCATTCTTTGCCCTTCTTTCGATGTGCTTCAGCACCTCAATGTCCTTCTTGTACTGAGGGGCCCAAAACTAAACACAGCATTCGAGCTGTGACCTCACCAGTGCTGAGTACAGCGGCACGATCACTTCCCTACTCCTGCTGACCACACTTTTTCTGATACAAGCTAGGATGGTTTTGGCCTTCTTGGCCACCTGGGCACACTGCTGGCTCATACTTAGCCAGCTGTCTACTGGTATCCCCAGACCCTTTTCCACCAGGCAGCTTTCCAGCCACTCTTCCCCAAACCTGTATCTTTGCATGGGGTTGTGATCAAAGTGTAAGACCTGTCACTTGTACACTTTCTTACAGAGGCACTTGGGAAGGCGAGTTGGGCTAGGAGGGGGTTCACCTGCTGCCCCAAGCATGGATTTGTTTCCATTCACTTCTTTCCTTTAAGTTACTGCCTTCAGCCTGGCAGGGGGAGAATACATATTTATGTATCCAGCTCTGGAACCCTCAGCACAGGAAAGACATGGACCTGTTGGAGTAGGTCCAGAGAAGGGCCACAAAAGTGATCAGAGAGATAGAACACCTCTCCTGTGAAGAAAGCCTAAGACAGTTTGTGTTGTTCAACCTGGAGAAGAGAAGGCTCTGGGGAAACTTTACTGTGGCTTTTCAGTACTTAAAAGGGGCTTATAAGAAAGATGGGGACAAACTTTTTAGCAGGGCCTGTAGTGATAAGACAAAGGATAATGGTTTTAAAATGAAAGAGGGTAGATTTAGACTGTATGTAAGGATGAAACTTTTTACAGTAAGAGTGGTGAAACACTGGAAGATGTTGCCCAGAGAGGTGGTAGATGCCCCATCCCTGGAAATGTTTAAAGTCGGGTTGGACGAGGCTCTGAGCAACCTGATCTAGTTGAGAACGTCCCTAAGCATTGCATGGAAGTTAGAGCACATGATCTTTAAAGGTCCCTTCCAAACCAAATTATTCCTTGATTCTATGATTCTATGCTGTTGTTCCTGTTTTTGCCTCGGGGAGGGCAGAGCATGGTTCCGCTAGTCTGACTTTCTCAGATTCACTGATGCTCCTTAACCTTCCGACTTCCTCTCGTAGGTCTGCTACCAGGCTGAGCAGGTCATCCACCTGGTCACACCTCACACAGCTGTTCTTACTACTGCCATCTCTTACCAGTGAAAGGCTCTGGCACTATCTGCAGCCTGGTACCTAGATGGCTGCATGTTTTTTTGGGACCTCTGTCTGGGTTGCCACATTCATTCTGGTGAGTGCAGAGGACATGGCTTTCCGCCGGGTGGATAACATAGCTCAGCTCCTTCTGAGAGGGTAAAGTCCACCAACTGAACTCAACTCTTGAGCTGGTAGGGTGACTATGTCCTCTCTGCAAGCCCTTCCTCGTGAACTGCCGTGCAAGCTGCCATGCCATGCCCTGACTGACATACCATGCTCTCTTTTCCCGTTCTGGTCGCTCACACTCCCTAGGCTGCTTTTTACAGGCGTGCGGGTGGTTGCTGTTGCTCTGGCAATGCCCAGGCCTCGTCAGCATCTCCCACAAGAGCTGGCAGGTCTTTCCACTGCCCTGGTGTTTCCCTGCCTCAGGAAAACCCCTCAAGAACCAAGATCTGCCACTCTGCTGCAGATCTGGCCAACTCTGGAACAGCTCCCCTCAGCCACTCATCAGTTGTGTTTTTCTTTCTGAAACTTCCTCCGTGTCTTGCATCATGATTAACTCTTCCAGTCCTGAGGGAGTTACATTGTACATGATGGAGTGCTATTGGAAAACACTTCATCAAGAATTACGTGAGAGGTACGAAAATGCTTTGAAAAATTAGCATCTCACTCACAGGTGTTGATTTGGGCTTTTTTTTTGTTATTGCTCTAGTGTTTTTTGGTAAGTGTAGCCAGAGTATGAATCAATTACTGTTATAACTTGTCACCCTGCATAGAAACAAGAGGTCACATCAACCGGTATTATTGCTAAGGTCATGCTATGTTTCAGCTGAAGATGTAAAGGTTTCTGTGCTTGTTCTTACTCATACATTCAATGCATTAAACAGTTAATAACCACACAAGGAAGCTACTATAAAACAAATGATTTTACCTTTACCACTTCACAATCCCCACTCCTCCCTTGGCTCTGATCTCCATGTAGTGTTAACACCTACTCAGTCCTAGTCCCTCCCCCACTCTCCACTGCTGCCGAGTCTCTGGAGCCCATCGGGGTTGCCAGGACCTTTCGCTCCCCAAAATAGGAGGTTACCATGCACCCATAACTCCAAGTCTTCCATAAAATGTTCCTTTCCCAGGCAGCTGTACTTGACCTGCCACTGGGTGGTCTGAGAAAGCCCACTGAGAGCCCACAGCGCTTACATGCCTCCCACTGGTATGAGACCAGACGTCTGTAAGTTGTGAGGACACACTGTACTGGGAGGGAATGCCTGAAGGGCAGTAATGGGCCTTATTCTCCCTGTGATGAACCCTATCTGTGGCTTCCCCCACCCTCCCCATGGCCAACTGCAACTCCCTGGAGCCACCATCCCCTTCCCCAGTGATGCTGCAGCAGGGCCATTCTTCAGTTGTCCACAGCCCTGCCCAGTCTAGCTATGGGCACATAGCTTTCCAGTCTAGTTCTTTTTCTGAAAATTATTTTGATTTTCTATAGTGTGGAGAAAAGAAGAATACACACATATAGTCTTTAGTGAAGGTAAAAGAACACTTCCTCTTGTTTAAAATCTAGAGAATTAAAAAAGAGGCAGGAACAGACATTGTCAAACTTATTTCAGAGAAATAACTTCTTTCATTGCATTTCTGTCAAAACACCAGTCTGATAGAAGTATTGTGAGAATGACCCATCATTCATGGCGAGAAAAGCAAATTAATATGTGATTTCTGTTTGCCACCTAAATAAGTTAAGACGTTCAGCTATGCACCTCCATCAAATGAAAGATGATTTTGTCCATGTATAGAAGTCTAGCAGCTTAATATTCATCCTATTTTCCTGTTCATTGTAGCTTTGTTAATTTACTATGAAGTGCTGCATTTTTTCAGGCTGTTCAAAGGAACATAACCATAATAATTGCATCTTTCTTTCCTTCATAGTTTATCAAATATCCTCATTGCTTGTACAATAACTTCTGTTTAGCCAATAGCAGCATCATAATATGAATATACCTCTGCTGCTCATTGCAAACTTCCCATTTCCATTATCGTTGTGGAGATCTCTGAAACACACAGTGCAAAACACAAACTAGGTTTGAACGTTCAGTGTCAAGGAATTGAGGGCAGTAACAGGCCTCCAAGGCCCTGACCCGTGGCACCCATGAGGAACCCCATTTCATCCCCCCTGGGGCCATCAGCTCCCACCCCAGTGACTCCATAGTAGAGCTGGTCTCCAGCTCCCCTCATCCCTTCCCTGCCTGGCCATGAGGCCCACTGCACTGCACCCACACACAGGCCCATGTCCTGGCCAGCCTCAGCCCACCCCTGTCCCCATGGAAGTGTCCCATAGCTGGGGCTGGGACTGCCCTGGTGGTCTCCTGCTGCCTCGGTCCTGGCTGGGGCAGTGGGATGGGTCCTGGCTGTCAGGTTTTTATTTCTTAAGGATCTGCCAGTTCGTACGGCACCCTGGCACTATGTTGCCTCCTGTACAAATCTTGAAACTCCAAATTTGGTATCCCTGTCTCAGATCTGGAAACACACTGGCCCTTACCAGTCAGCATGAAGAAGCAGCTATGTGTTGGATCTACAGTAAATGCATTTGCATGGACTAGTTTGAGGATTGTCTGTTCTGAATACCATTACTGTTTCTTGAATTTTCTTTGAATTCCTCGTGTCATTCCATCTACCCGGGGTGGGGCGGGGGGGGGAGTGGAAATTCTTGATAAGTCCAGAAAGAAGCTTTTTTTCATAAGTTATCAAGGCTGTACTTCTTCTTTGGAGGAAGGGAAAAAAACCCCACCAAAACACAAAACACTGCTAACACAAAGTTGAAATCAGTTATTGTTAGCAAGTAGCTGAAGCTGAGCCTCCCTGTGATTATGCAAAACACAGTGAGAATTAACACCTAATCGATTAGCTGAAAAAAAGTAAAGCTTGCAAAACTAAACACAAAGTTGCCTGTAAACATTTGAAAATTAATTCAAAGTAATCCTCAAATTTCCATTCCTTTCCTTTGGGGACTTTCACAGAGTTTTCTAGCTACCCATCCCCTAATATTGTCTACACATTTTCTGCTCTATTTAACTCAGCAGTCTGTCAAAGTTTCTAAAGCACCAGGTGTGCAATTGTGTCATCTTTATCTCCCCTAAATTTCTACTTCTATATCCCAAACTAGTCATCCTAGTCTCCTCTTATGATCAACAGAAAGGAAAAATATTTCTGGGGAGCATTCAGTGTACCCTATTTCAAGATGAAAATGAATCAGTCCCTAAATGTATCCATTTCTAGCCCTTCACAGTAATGGTTAACTGACTACAACTATCGCCTGCAGTGCTCAACTCAGATGTACGTGTGTATTCAAAATATCTAGAATTTAGAAGTGGATTCCATCTAAATTCCTAGAGTTCACTGAGCCAGAGCCAGATCTATGAAATGAAAAATCTCAAAACCTAACATGGTTTTTCATTCAGTTTGCAAGTGAATTTGCCTCATAATTGGTTAGTGTCCACACAGTAATTTGGCTGCTTTTGAGCCAGTGACTTTTCTTGGATTTTGATGAGCATTTCTTTAGCAATAATGTTAAAGAGCCCTTCTGCCTCTGAGAAACAGCTGTTTGTAGCTGTTAGGTCAGCAGAATGAATTATCTGTGAAACAAAAAAACCCAAGCATAAATAATGGCCTAAGTAGATGTTTAAAGCAACTCAGAGACCTAACGGTGCTCAGATACAGCTAGAAATGTGAAGTACTAAGATATGGTAGAGATTTAGTCTTTGTAACTTGCCTTTCATATGAGCTTGGATATGAGATTCAAGGATATATTCAGGTTTCTCTATTAATCAGGAACTTATCCTAACTATGAAATTATTTATTTAAGCATGTGGTCTACAAGAAATCAAATTCACTTTAGAAGTGCTGAGTTCTCTCTAATGGTTATAAAGATTTAGTTGAAGTATAGACATCTCCATTGTTTCCATCTGTAAGTCTGAATATTTTTATGCTACTTACCAAAGTTCAAGCAAACACATAAAACTGGGGTTAAGACATTGTAATTTGGTCAGTTATCTTAAAAGAGATCCTGACCACAATAGCCTCTACTTCCACAACTTCCCCCATTTTAAGATTAGACTACTATAACTCACCATAGCAGCACATAAAGTAAAGATTAAATGATATCATCTCCAAGTAAAGTAGTTTGATGACCCTGCTCACCTCAGGAGACAATTGAAAACAAGAGGTGCAATTTTATGTAAGTTCACTGAAATGTGTTTGTCTTCTGCTTTGTCCTTATAAGGCAGACCTTTGAGAACATACTTTATGACATCTGAAGTCAGTGAGTTATCCCATGTTTAATGATCCAAGTCTGATTCCTCTGTCAATCCTCACCTTGCAGTTACACAAAATGACAATTTTTCAGTAATGCATGAAATTTTGGAACTTTCTCCTTGGAAAGATTAACTGTGCACCTTTCCAGATGTTATGCATATCAAGATGTATAAGACTGCTGTCCTGGGTTTGGCCAGTACAGGGCTAATTTTCACCAGGAGCCAGGGGTGAACACAGCCAGGCGGGCTGACCCAAACAGGTCAAACAGAGCAGGACATTCCATGCCACGTGCTGTCATGCTGGGTTCTGTTTGGGGGAGCTGGGCGGCAGGAAGTCACTTGCGGCTCGGGACCGCGCATGTAGCAGCAGACAGTGGGAGCAGCTCTGTGCATTCTGCTGTTTGTGTATTCTCTTTATCCGTATCATTGTTGTTACTGTTTGCTTTGTTTGTTGTTCTGTTAAACTGCACTTATCCCAACCCACCAGTTTTTGCCTTTTTCTTTCTATTCTCCTCCCCACCCCAGCGGGAGGGAGGGGTGGCAGTGAGGCTGTGTGGCCCTTTTGTTGCCAGCCACGGCCAAGCTATAACCACTGTTAAAAAAACTTTATTCCTAAATCCATACTCTTTACAGAACTACTGAAGTCTATAAATCTAAAGGGCAAAATCACACTTGACTGCATGGAGGAAGTTGGGAGAACGCATGTTTCTTCTTCCCATTCTTTCTTCTACACTAAAAAAAAATATAGAAAACCATATGACATATATGGAAAGTCTACACTGCGGATATCTACAGTAGTGATATTACAATATATAATCTATATATTTATATTTTCTTTAGAAACAGTATGTGTTACCAAATTTCCTGCAAGTAACTCTCAGACTATCTGAAAGAAGCTTATGACTGAGCAACACAGTGGACTGAAATTATTTATGGCAACAAAGTGCAATTTTCTACCAAGCCCTTCTTAGTATTTTCTTTGTATCTACTTTGCTGTAGTATACTTCCTTTCTTTCTTAGTAGCTCTGTTAATTCTGGTTCTCCTATGTTCTTTTCTTTTGGAAAGGGTTGTTAAGGGTATAGTTCGTTTGAAAAGAGATGTATGGGTCATTGGAAGTGTAGATAAGCACTAGGCTATATACTTCAAAGTACAGCAATTTCTTTTCCTTTTTTTTTCTTTTCTTTCCTTCTTTTTTTAATTTTATCTAAAGCTTATAGCTTGCTAGCACAAACTAAATGAACAGAAACAAATTTTTACAAATGCATTCAAGTCACATAACATTTGTCACAGTTTCATTTCACTGTAAGCAATTATTAAAATTAAGCCATACATCAATTATTAAAATTAAGCCATACATCAGAAGCTTGTGTGCTCAAGTTTAAATACTTTTTCAACTATATTGAAAGGATAATGTTCTAGATATATTTGAATGGGTCTAGATGTTTCTCCTCATTAAAATGCATTTTAAAATAAAGTCATTGCTATCTCAAGACATCTAATAGTGAGCACAAATTGTACTACAATGTTTATTTTTATTTCATAGATTTTAGTCTGTATTGCTGTTTAAGTATAAAAGAAAAGAATTAATATAGTTATTTTCTCCTCTTCTTTTCTCTTTATACGTCTTATATTTGTCTTGCAATTGTTTCTCATAAAAATAAAACCATAATGGACAAAAACTGAATTCACTAACATTAGAAATGAACTTCAGTTATGTCAGAATCCCTAACAATCGTGTTTTTATAGCGTGTTAAAAAAAACAAATTAAGCTCTATGCTAGCTCACAGGTCTCTTATGAGTGCACGATCCTTATTGTCTGACAATTAAAAGAAATGCATACACATATTAACTTTAAATACCTCTGTTATCAACAACAGTACTAAGCATGGCATTAAACGCTTTGAGTTAGAGGCATACTATTAACGTTGCAATATGGTTGCTTTAGTTGAACTGTAAAAGTCACAGTTCAAAAAGGACAAAGATTCTAGCATCTGAGCAAGATATAAAATTCCAACTGTATTGCAAGTCTGCACAAAATATTAAAAATGAAGGCATGATTTGACCTACCTGCTATAATGTACTTCATTTTGTAATTGCAATACAATTCCCATTTGAAGTAAACCTTTCTTCATTTCTCCAGTCTTTTCCAGAGTCATGTACGTACGCTGTAACCCTAGAAATTCTATAGATGTATGAAAATCACAGTAGCCTGCAGGATATAAAGGTCAAAAATGAAATAGGTTTTGGTGGCCCTGATTCAGCCTTTGTCAGTAGTCTCATGTGGCACCAGAAAATAATGAGCAGAAATATTTTGCTGGTATGAGCAGTTTAGCTGTTAGTACAAATTAATGGGCTTTTAAAAAAAAAGTCACTTCTTGGTGAAGGCAAAATAGTGTTCTGTGTAATCCGTCCTTGGTATTAACTTTGAAAGTGAAAACATGAACAGGAACATAGAAGTAGACATAAAAAGTACAGCAGTCAGTACTATCAGAGACTTGCTACCATCCAGCCTCTGTAAATAAAAAAATGTTTTTTCATCCCTGCAGGAGACAAGGTTGCTCATGATTTAAGTTTCCATGTTTATCAGAAGTCAAGGATCTGAAGTACCTTTTCTTACACCTTTTCTCAATTTATAGAGGAGTCAAGCCAGTGTCATGTTACAGTGCAATGAGACAGGTTATGAACCGGGTGGGCCTTCAGCCTATTGGGATTTTCGAAACACCTGCTAATTACTTACCATATTTTTTACTTCAGTTCCTTCTCTTATTATCCCTAATCTCAAAATAAGAGAGAGAGAGATGGATTGTAACTAGAAAATGGGAAAAGTAAGAACAGTAAAATTTGCCTGCTTAACTATGTCTTTTTACTGAATCAACGTGTTGGTCAAGAAGAGTCAGGCTGTTTAGTTAATGCCCTAGTTACAGTTTTTCTTTCTCCCTCTCTCCTTGTTTACTCCCTGACAGCTTGCTATCCACTGAGCTTTGGGAATATAGGAAGTAAGAGAAGAATGACTCTTTCAGAGGTGCTTTTACTCTACAATTCACTAAAAATCGTATCAAATCCTTATTTCTGCTGACATTTCTTTCTTCACAACCTGAACACAATGATTTCTAACACTACCAAAATTTATTACAATTAGATGGAAGAAAATTGTCCTGCTTCACCACCAAACAAACAAACTAAAAAACTCCACACACTCCTCCCACAATTCTCACTTGAATATGGATTTGATTTGTCATTTAAATAGAATGGTGGAATGATATTCAGCTCTATGGTGGTTATATAGCAAGGGACTTTATTTTCTATCTTCTGTCACAAAATACTCAAAACCACAAATCTGAAGGCTGTTCACAGTGAGGAGTAGGCCAGTTAGACTTGTAGCTGGAGACTCTGATCGATATGATCTCTACCCAAGAATTTTTCTGCTTTCTTTCTGACAACACTTCTCCCTTTCCTCCTTACAGTCTTTTCTACTGCTTTAGACCTGCAAAATCCCTCTCAAGATGATGTTAGAAGCTGGCAAGTTTTGACCAAGATCATCCCCCTTTGGCATATGTTTTTGATTTTTCACCCGTCAATACAAGAAGGAAGAAGAGTGTAAGAATATGTGGAAGAAGAGTGTCTACTCCTTGAAGAGTATCTGGTCAAGGACATTTTTGATGGGCATAAAAAGAAAAAAAAAAGATAATAAGAAAAGGAAGAAGTCATAAACCAAGAAGAATCTACAGGAACACAAACTTGGTCGAGAGACGATAGGGTAGGCAGTGATGAGAACCAAGCCTGCTCAGTCACTGTAATTGACAAGACCATGTGGGAGTGTGAGAATGTTTGTTCCAGAGAGGTTACCTGGTCAGGGATCTTGTCAATTGGGAAACTAGGGGAAAAAGGGGAAATCAGAAACAAGATATACAGAGACGTACACCTAACAAAACACACATGAAGACAATGACAGGAAACAAACCTTCCCACTCACACTAACTGATGCGCCATCAAGAAACTACAGGTTCCACATCCAGGAAGAACAATCTGGTCTTTGCAACCCATAAGACTGTAAACTAGGGGGATTCCACAGAATCATAGAATCTTAGGTTAAAAAATACCTCTAAGATCATTAAGTCCAACCATCCACCCAACACCACCATGCCTACTAAACCATATACTGAAGTGCCACATCTACAGGGTTTTTGAACACCTCCAGGGATGGGGACTCAACCACTTCCCTGGGCAGCCTCTTCCAATGTCTGGCCAGTCTTTCAGTAAAGTAATTTTTCCTAATATCTAATCTAAACATCCCCCGATGCAACTTGAGGCCATTGCCTCTTGTCCTACCGCTAGTTACTTGGGAGAAGAGACCACTACCTGCCTCACTACAACCTCGTTTCAGGTAGTTGTAGAGAGCAAGAAAGTCCCCCCTCAGTCTTCTTTTCTCCAGACTAAACAGCCCCAGTTGCCTCAGCTGCTCCTCATAAGACTTGTTCTCTAGACCCCTCACCAGCCTTGTTGCCCGGCTCTGGACATGTTCCAGCACCTCAATGTCTTTTTTGTAGTGAGGGGCCCAAAATGGAACACAGTACTCGAAATGCAGCCTCACCAGTGCCAGATACAGGGGCACGGTCACCTCCCTACTCCTGCTGGCCACACTATTCCAGATACAAGTCAGGGTGCTGCTGGCCTTCTTGGCCACCTGGGCACACTGCTGGCTCATGTTCAGCCGGCTGTCGACCTACACTCCAAGGTCCTTTTCCACTGGGTAGCTTTCCAGCCGCTCCTCCCCAAGTCTGTAGCATTGCATGGCGTTCCAGGCTGTGAGTGGTGCAGGAATTGACAGAGCTGCACAGACCCACTGGGGATGTGCAGGGTAAGGAGCAGCAAAGAGGAAAGAAAGGGGGTTAGACAGAATATGGTATAAAAGGGGCCAGTGGCATGTAAAATGAGGCTGGCTGGTGTACTTACTTGGCTGAGCAACTGCTGATCCTGATCACCACAACCAAACCTGATCACCACAGCCTATCCTGTCTTCTTCTACCTTCTGCTTAAATCTTCCCTTAACTGTCTCACTCTCTGGGCCATGTTTATGTGTGCTGCAGGGACTCAGAGCCAGCTGCTGGTGAGACGTCTGTGTGTGTAAGCGGAATGTGGTGCCAGGTCCTGGCCTGTGGTGTCAGCTACTAGAGCCTGTGGGGTTTCTTCATCAGCTATTGGAGCAAGTGGGGATCTTTAACCTTCAGCCACTGGAGCGGGAATAGTTAAGTGTTAAGATGCTTTTCAGCCATTAAACATTACTTGTAAGATGCGAAAGTCTTAACAGGCACCTCACTTCTACAAACCTGTAACTTTCAAAAAATTCTAGATATTTTTTTTATTTTTAGAATAAAACCTTAGATGATGTGATTAAAAGGCGGTGATTAGTTGTGAAGAACATGTGTACAGAAAGATATTAACTGCTGGAATTCAGACCTCTTGTAAACACTTACATGAAGACTGACCCATCCTTAAGGACTGCAAGGTTGCATGAAACCTAACAATCTGAAAACAGACATGAATTGATGATTATTGCACAGTCAAGAATGGAAGGAAAAGGAACAGTTTTTCACCTCCTTTCTTTTGGTTGTAGTTTCCAGGCTTATTTTATTCTACATTATGCCTTTTTTTACAAATATATTTCTAGCTTTTGGTGTACACCTATGATGCAGCAGAAGTACTCTTTGCTTTTTATTTTCTCTTGTAAAAGACTGTATAAAGAAGACCCTCTCTAATAGATTCATATTGGTGCAAAAATAATATTTCTTTTTCCTTTATTTATATGCTAATATACTAAAATTTATATATATATATATAACTATACTATACTTAAACTAAAACTATATGATAACTTTTTTCTGAATGTTTAGACTATACTATGCTAAAAAAAAATACAAGCTACATGGTACTGGTACTCTAATAGTAAAAAGACATAGACTTAAGCACATAAGCACTGACACAATTATCTATGCCATTAAAAGGCTGCTTCTCAAATACTGTGCTCAATTTTGGTCCTCTCACTACAAGAAAGACATTGAGGTGCTGGAGAATGTCCAAAGTAGAGCAACAAAGCTGATGAAAGATCTAGAGCACAAATATTATGAGGGGAGCGTCTAGAGAACTGAGGTTGTTTAGTCTGGAGAAGAGGAGGCTCAGGGGAGACTTTATCACTTTCGACAGTTACCTGAAAGGAGGTTGTAGTGAGGTGGGTTTCAATCTCTATTCCCAGGTCACAAGTGAGAGGATGAGAGGAAATGGCCTCAAGTTGCACCAGAGCAGGCTTAGATTGAATATTAGGAAAATTTTCTTTGCTGAAGGGATTATCAAATACTGGAACAGGCTGCCCAGGAAAGTAGTTGAGTCACCATCCCTGGAAGTATTTAGAAGACATGTAGGTGCGGCGCTTAGGAACATGCTTTAGTGGTGAACTTGGCAGTGTTAAGTGAACGGTTGGACTCAATGGTCTTAAAGGTCTTTTCCACCCTAAATGAATCTATGATTTTATTCTATGATTTATGTGAGCTGAATGCAAGAACAGAACCACACCAATCAGTGACATACAGTCTAAAATTTATTTAATAAGCAGGATGGGTATAGTGCATGGTAGCAATACCAAGTCCCAGATTTCTGTTCTGCAACACATGCATACTTCACACATACCAGCCAGGGTTGTGGTCCCTCCAAATCGAGGTTAGACCAGCAGCATGGGCCCAGGCAAGCAGGATGCTCATTGACTGGACAATGTGTCAGTTCCTGGTAATGGACTGAACCATCGAAACGATTCTGCCTTGGGTTTACGCCTCCGCATGGCATGAGTCAACTGTCAATGTGGTCCCCTCAACTCCCAAGTTGCTGTTATTTTTAACTACTTTATTCCATATGTCAAATTATCAATAAAAGCTACCAATAACCTCTCTAATCACATAAACCCAGGCCAATATCTTTGATTTTTTCCATATTTAATGTCTATTAATTATTGTCACAAGGATTCTGTTGTCTCCTGGTGTCATGCTTGAATTATATTATAAAAGTGAGAGTTTAGCAACACCTGCATAGCAAAAGTAATTTCTTATTCTGTGTTTTTTCCATAAATTACAAGATGAATGCAGAAATAAAAAAGAAGGAACTTCAGTTTTATTTGGTAGTTCAGTGAACACTGATAAAATCAGATAATAGATTCAGTTTTGTGCTCTGTTTCAAGAAATATATAACCTTCTGTCATGTCTAGAACAGTGACCCTTTAGATACGTCAGAGTGCACGTTTCTGTAGAGGAGAAAGCAGGAAAAGGAATTTTAAGTGCAGTGGATTCTAATTAACACCAGAGTGGTTCACAGCATTTACATTCTATCTTTCAAGGTATATCAGAACTACGTTTTGTCCTTAAACATTCTAGGATTTGCAATCTTATAGCAACTAACAAAGAAACTATTTTTTTCTCAAGATATCAAACCTTGGGACATTTTTGAAAAAAGGCGTGATACTAAGAGCACAAGATTATATTTTTAGTCCCAGATAGTTAAAATATACCTTATTTAAGCTATATGCACCAATATGCCAGGGAACAAATTTACTAGATCTGAAATAACTAGCTTTTCAAATCATTAGCACACACCATCTAGTTTGACTTCCCCCATTTCATATGAATTCTTCTGGAACAAGTGTACAGACAAGAAACATCAAAAAATTGGCATGACAGTTTTATTCTGATCATTGCAGAAGAAAAAAACGGTCATCATAGTTTTGAAAGCAAGTGTCATAAGCTTAACCACTTAGAAACATTCCACACCAATCACAAAACAAAAACCAAACAAAATAAAACAAAAAAATAATTAAATCTCAATAAAACTTGTGCTGAATCTTAAGACTGACTTTTAGAGAATTTTGTGATAACAAATAATTAAACTCCATACTGCAAGGCAAAGATACTGATAATACTTAATCTTGCTTATTCAGAAACTTTTAGTAGGCTGTGATAAGGTACTTCAAATGTTACACTTATTGTACAGAAAATAAGAGGGAAAAAATAAATTCCTTAATTCCACTTGGTGTACTACCTTGGAGGCTTGGCCAAATGTGAAGTGTTATTTCTATTTTTCAGTTATGTGGCAATCATTTTTAATGTACAATAATGTCAATAACAGTATCATCACACATGTAAAATACATATACACGTGTGCACTCATTCACTTTTCTGAAGAAAGCTTGCCAACATTATAAATTGTGGTTTGACATTTGACATTACAGTTTAGCAAATTGTTCTGTGTGATATTTTATCCTCAGGAATGACCTTGCTTGCAAGAAGTGTTGTATTAGCTTTTTGAAATATGAGTATCTATCATATTGACTTGTTTGAAATAGAAATGACAGTAAAACAATCTGAGGACAAAATATGTAAGAAGGGACAAATAATGACTAAAATGCAGGTCTTGAGACATCTTATTTGGATGCCCTACCTTTTTTTTTATTATTATATAAGCTATTTCTAAGAGTTGTTCCTGACAGACACTTCAGAATGGGACCCAATTTAAGGATCCATCATAACTATCATCAGAGCTGGGCATTTAAATCTTGTTTATATCACTGCTATGCACACACACAGGAACCACTAGTACCTGTCATTTTGCAGGTGGCCTCCAATATCATGAATTTACAAAAGTTCTTTTTTTCAAAATGCATTTTAGTAGCAAGACTGAATGAAAATAAGGTTTGTTACATCGTTTTCTTTTTACAGTCACAGTATCTAAATGTACAGCAACATATTTTCCTGGTTTGAAAGTCAACCCCAGGAGTAGATTTTTTATACATTTTAGGGATTATTTTGAATTACAAACTGAAATTAAATATTTGAGGGTTTTGAGTTAATGCTTACTTTGCATTGAAACAGAAAAAAATTATTGCTAGATATTGACTGAACTAGCTCTAAGTTTCTTGGATTTCAAAATATTTTTTTGATCGATAAATAGGCCATGGTATGTTTTGCTGTGCCTTTTTATTTCAATGCAGAGAATGAGTTCACAAAAAAAAGGAAATATGAAAGATAAGGAAAATTACTATTATTTCCAGAAAAGATACTGAGGGGTTATACAGGCCCAGATCAAAATGAACACTTGTCTCAAACATCCATCTTGCGAAACAGAGACAGAGATGAGCTAATTAAGTAAACTCCTAAATCAGGTATAGTGCTTTAGGAACTTCCGTGTCTTGATACGGGACTGTGGCAGATGAGCAGAACCCTGCAGAGGCAGGGTGCTGGCCTGTGAAACCCACCTCTCTTAAGTTTAGTTCCTGTGCAAGGCAGTGACCAGCCTTGCAGAAGGGGGTTGTGAGACCACCAAGAGCTCTCCCCGCTCTACGCCCACCGATTCATTTACGCAAAGTGTTAAAGACAAACTCTGAGACTTAGTTGATTAATGGTTGTTGAATAACAGCCACCCTTGCAGGTAAGAAACGTCTTGTGGCTAAAGACCTGCTCAGCCGAGGACACTGAATTACTCCCCCTCAGAAGAACAAACACTTGGTAACTTTAACCAAGGATATGCTGGAGCAGCTGGGCCTTGAGAAGGACAGTTAACCAGAAAGTTTTCTCTCTGCTGCAAACCTGGCAGCAGAACTAAGTACCCTTAGTTCAGCTACTCTCATTATAAAGCTAAAAATCACACCTCCTGAGCTGAATACCCTGTCCCGAGAAAACACCCTTACTCACGGAGCATGCCCAGTGAATTTTGGGAACACTACATATTTAAATGGAGACGAGACAAGTAAGGACCAGTGGGAAAAGAGAGTGATTAAGTGTAACTGTAAAAGTACTGGTAACTGTTGCTTGAAATGCACCACCGCCCTGGTGACGGAGGATGCAGAGAAGGCAGAGCTACTGAATGCCTTCTTTGCTTCAGTCTTCAGTGCCAAGGCAGGCCCTCAGGAATCCCAGGCCCCGGAGGTAATAAAGAAAGCCTGCAGAGAGGATGATTTTCCCTTGGTCGAGGAGGACTGTGTGAGGGATCGCTTAAGTGATCTGGATGTCCACAAATCCATGGGCCCTGATGGAAACCACCCACGAGTGCTGAGGGAGCTGGCAGATGTCATTGATGAGCCACTCTTCATCATCTTTGAGAGGTCCTGGAGAACAGGAGAGGTGCCCGAGGACTGGAGAAAGGCCAATGTCACTCCAATCTTCAAAAAGGGCAAGAAGGAGGACCCAGGGAACTACAGGTCGGTCAG
>Ga0065711_1026922_pt1 | contig 57017 bp, 24 predicted proteins | sample Hoacrofraction12_FD_59098 | JGI IMG/M metagenome (GOLD analysis project Ga0065711, IMG submission 59098) | Hoatzin crop microbial communities from Cojedes, Venezuela - Epithelial fraction 12 v2 (version 2) | ecosystem: Host-associated > Birds > Digestive system > Esophagus > Crop | place...
CCCCCCAAATCATTATAATCTCTTTAAATAATTAACAACGGGGGGGCAAATGTGAAACTTGTTTGTTTTAAGTGTTAATAATTTTGTGTGTTTCCATTCATAACTGAATTGTTTTATACATTTAGGAATGCAATAAGGGAAGTTGCTGCATTACATCAATCTGAAATGCCTTTTCCTCTGAGGTGGTTTTGGCAGTTCAACTATTATAGTCTGTAAAGTACAAAGTTAAATGTCTTGCTCTGACCCATGTTCTAGAATGGCAGTTCGCTATTTTGATTTTGTTTTCAGGAGCTCTCCTTTATAACCAGGTAGGTGAAGGGTACTGATTCTTAATTACTTGTATGTTTGGGTGTCAGTTTGAACAAAACTAAGAAGGTTTCTGTGGGTCGTTGATTGTAGATGAGAGAATTTGAGAAATAGTGCTTCACTTGATCATTGAAGCACTTTGCATGAAGTGCTGAATTTCAAAAATAATCTCCTTGAGTTAGGGGCATGAGTCTGTTGGGACAGGTGAAGTTCAGTCACGCAAGACGTGTCTGTGTTGCAGTTGTTTGCTTATTGTATCAACACAGATAGCTGCTCGGTGCTATGGTGTGATGCTAATTCCTGTTTTGAAGAGAAAAAGGACACTTTTGACTGCTTTAATTGTGTCCATGTTAGAAGATTTTATTAGTTTAACTGTTAAATACTTCAGATTTTGTTAATAGCTCTGATGCTAGATACTGTTAAAAATGTGTTCATGTGTCTTCATACTTTCTGTCTTCATGTTTAGAAGCAGTGATTTCTTGAATAAGTAAATAAATGGGATAGAAATAAAACTTTACGAAGTTCAGTAGTGGTGTAAGTTAGTGTATCAGGCAAAACTAATTTTCATCTCTGTTTTGCTTTTTATTCATGCAGTGCTCAGTCCAATGAGTCTGTCCTAATTCAATGGGATTGCAAGGTCCTACTGCTTTACAAATAAAGAAATACACAAATTGGCATGGGGATTTTTTCTGCTACTGAACATTGGGATTGGGCATAAACAGTTTCGTGTCTTGCTTGCCTGTACTGTATTCCCTATGACTCCCTGCATGTCTTTTTGTAGGCATCTTAACTATATGAAAGTTCACCCTCTGTGCAGACCATTTAGCACCTTCTTCTCATGTGACCTTCAGTTAGCATGTGTCACAGCAGCTGCTGCAGTGTAATTTTTAAGTCACATCTGTTATGACTATCTGCTTTTGTCTGTAGAACTAGAGGTGAAAAGCCATGAACTCTCACCATATCTCAGCACTTGTGTCAAAGAAACCCTGAAATTCCATTTCATACCTACTGCTCTGACAGAGGTGTCTACCTTAGCAGAACTTACCTGTTTCCTTGAACATATGGTGGGTTCCTAGTTTTCACATATGCATTTGAAGAGAAGGAAAAATAACTTGAAAATTCAGTTTTCCATTTGTATTTTTCGACATCAGATCTTTCTCAAATTGTTGAATGTGGCTAATGTACTCTGTCATATATTTCTCTCTGCTAATTTCTTCCAGCATAAATAACCAGATTCACTTGTGTTCCTGGCGGGTTGGTTTGTTTACTTCAATCAAGAGCAATGGGAAGCTGGAAAAAAAAGGCTTTCGGTTCACTTACATGGTGAGCTGTCACTGGAGTGATTTTGTCAGAAAAAAACCCACTAGATATAATTATGTAAGTTTCTAATTTGTTTTACAGAGCTCTCAACAAACTTAAGGTCTGTTTGTAACAGGTCCAGGAGAAGTCAGTCAGAAAAATAAACTCTGGTGGGCTTAAATTTGTTTTGGAAGTGTTCAACACTTCCACGGTAAAATTCTTAAGGTGGCTACCAAACAAAAACTGGTTGTACACCAGTGCTGTAAGGTGATGATGCACACAAATGTCTGTAAGTATATTCTTTATATGTATATTTTCTGCAGCTAACTGAATAGCAGCAACAAACAGAAATAATTTTCCTTCATACCATTCTTCTTTAGTCTTGAACCTTTCTCAGCTGGTGACTCAGTTTCTCCAAGTAATTTACCAAGTGTACAAATTTCAAAGAAATCGAGCCATAAAGTTCTCAAAGCACTTGACCACTATTCCTGTTCCTGTTTTTGAAATAGGTTGATTGTTTTTAGAGCGCTAAACTCAGGGTGCCACCCAGGCAGCTCAATAAAACTGCATTAAAAACCGTGTGAAAGGGGAATTGAACTTATTCACTGTATAGATCAACCTGCTATACGCTGGGGAGGAAAGACAAGGCTAACAAATACTATAACCAGTCCTGAGCAGGAGTCTCTGGGCTTAATGACATTTAAAACTAGATTAGAGAGAACACAGGGAGGTAAACAGGAGTTAAACGGAGGAGTCCGCTGTGGGGGGAGGATGGGGCCACATGATGCTTCCCCTCCCTCCCCGGTACCAATGAGTGTAGAAACAGTGCCATATATTCAGTGCGCTAACAATTTGCATTACAAATGCTTGTACTGGGTTTAGAAAAGAGCTAACAGATTGTCATTGCCCAGAGCACTGGCATTACAATGATTGCTCCAATATAACATGGCTATTAAACTTTTTCTTAACCCTTGTGCTACCTTCACCCAGCTTGGAAGAGAGTTACTTGCCTAGAGCCAGCCTTCTTAGACAAATGCACGTTTTAATGCCCACAGAGATCTGGACAAAACAGTTATCTGTTTCAATCACTAGCATCTGAGATATTACACGTTTCAAGATGCATGGATTTTCTGAAGTGTTGGAGTAATAGATGATGCACTGGTCAGCCCTCGGAGCACTGCCGAGATTGCACCCTTGGCTGACTGGAAGATGAAGGATTATGCAAGGCTTTTCACACATTTGTTTTTCTTCTATCCCTTACAATTTTCTGAAAGCTGTAGACAGTAAAATTAACACCCATTTGCCGTTTACACCATTGTTACAATTCTGTCATTCAGTTTAATTTCAGCCATCCTAATTTAGATTGGTGGAAGCTGGAAGACAATTTTGTCCTCTGGTTACTTAATGAGTCCTCTATAAATGAGCAGATCTGGAAAATGGTGAGAATTTGCTTTGTGAATTTTTTTTTTTAATTTTCTGTAAATGAAAAAAATCCTCAATTTCATTTGTCTTGGAGTTCCACAACTAACCAAAAAACGGTGAATGTCACATATTTCTTAACTTGGCTTTTTGGATCTAGGCTTTGATGTCGAAGGTATCAGTACCCCTGAAAGGGCATTATCATTGGGGCAGGAATAATGGCAACTTTTGCAGGAAACAATGCAGGATTCTTGGCACTCTTTTGCTAAATATAGTCACAAAAGCTATTTGTATGGCACTTGAGTTTTATTATATTCTTGTCTGCTTATTCTTACTTGCTCGTGGTTGTCTATTTGTATTGAGTCAACGCTTCAAAGATTTTTACTGGGTAATTCTTAGTGTTTTCCATTCCACTAACAAAATGCAGATCTGTGTAGACACTTATCAGCCCGAAGTGTGGTTATAAAAGTTATTAATCATCACAGCAAAGCATAGCTGCCAATTGCTAAAATGTTCCCGTTCATGGCAGTGCAAAAAGTGTGTATCTGAACGAATACTCTAAAATAATATCAGAGCAACCTGTACTCTGCTCTGTAGAAGTAAAGCATTAGTGAACCCACTTCTATCAGTAATAGAGTGGGAAAAGGCAGTGATCTTAATTACAGCCTGCAAACCTAACAAAAGTGTTTAAACTTTGTTGCTTAAAAACAGCTCTTCAGAGTCTCATAATGAAACAACCAACCAACTGGTATTAACACACATTCAAATGAAGTTCCACTATTTTTTGCCTTTTAACAAGGCCAGTTCACATCTCTCAGGAAACATAGCCTGAACAATCTGGTCTGTGACAGGACAATGTGCTAGCATTTCAAGTTTTACCAGAACTTCAGTTTGCTTAAAATAAATAAAAATTGCTGATAAATAAATAAATCTCTTGTACTTTTACAAACTCCATCTCACAATTGTCCCTACATTATTAGTCATATTGCAGAAACATCCATTTTCAGATGTATGTACATTATTCTGATTCAAGATCTTTTAGGAGGTGACAGACTATTTCTTTCAGTACTGCTTCAGTTCAAGTACAACTGCCATCTTTTCTTTGGCTCAAAGGCATCATAGGATGGTTTTACTAGTGGCTCCAGCTCAAAAACACATAGGAAGGTCACAAGCCTGCGTCTTTCTAGTTCCTTTACTTTTGTCTTCTGGTCAGGAAGATGTAAGAACATGCTTAGAGTTTTGCCTCACCTGAGACAGTAACTCAGCTCCAGAGAAGTTTTAATATGATGAATAAAAAAAAAGAAAACAAACTGAAAACAACTCCTCTTTTGCTATATTAATTCAATAAAATAAATAAAACATTTTATATTTTAACAAATACTAGTCTTTAAATTTACATATTTCTAAATCTAACCAGTTAATCAGTGTTTTGTATTGGATGTCATCTTCCATTTACAATGGATTATATTACCAAAGCCCCCTTGTCATTAGCATACAAAATATCCTTGATGTTGATAAAAGTTGCATCAAGAAGTTGTTGTATGACAGCTTGCAACTAGATGTTAATTTTCTTAAACGATTATCCGAAAGAAGAGTATATCACTTTAGCATTTAGTGGACAACAAAAATGTGTACTTTGAAGTAGACAGACAAAAGTAGCTGATATTTTTTCATTCAGATACACTGTACAGAGTAGATCGTCACATAGAGGAAGCTGAATGTACAAAAAACCCCACAGATATTATATGCAAACGTTTTAAAGATAAAAATATCATCACTGATAGGCTGGTGTCTGGCATAAAAAGGTGTCATTAACTGCTTTGAGAAGATAGCATTTTGTGGGGGCTGTTTTTTGGCTCTTGGTGTTATTAATTTATGACTTGCAGTTAAAAGCTTCCGTAAGTATTCTATGTAGAGCACAAAAGTGTGTAACATGCACATGTTTCAAAATGCTGAGTGAAAGAGGATATAATGGCATGGTCAAAAAAAAATAGCATCATAAAGCTGCGTTCTAGAATTTGTGCAAATGTCCTAAGAGATAATAAATAGGATTTTGTGGTTGAGGGATTGTGATTGTATCTTTTTTTTCATCTGTGAGAGAAATTATATGTTTCTGCAACTATCTTGACTATTTCATCAACCTAAAGCAAAATGTTGTTCTGAATTTTAAGAATGGTTTCTGGCGGAAAGAAAAGGGCAGATTTGTGATTATCTAAATTGTGAAGAGACATAATATTATATTAGCAGTCTTGGCAGCAATACTCATGCATGCATGCTGTAGCACAATCTATGGTATTTGTTACAGTGAAATCTAATTAAAATTTAAACTGAGCTGATGGTGTTCAAACTGCCATTGGACAGAGAGGATTGCATCCTATGGGTCTCTTTTAATGTATGTGCATTTGCCATTTTGTTAATCTGTAGCCAAAGAGTTTCTGCCTGAGCTCAGAAATGTGTTAGTCTGCAGTTGTTTTGTGTGCTGGTGTCAGAAAGCAGATACATGGCCTGTTATTTGCCATAGTTTTGTGTAGTGCTTTAACTTCTGTGGTCCTTGATAACTTCTCTGGCCAGGCATTTTCAGCTATCAGATGCTGGAGCCTTGTTTTGGTCTGCAATTTTACTTAGCGCCATTGTAACGAAGAATTAGATATGCAAAATGGGTTTTATGTGAGTTTATTAGATGAAGGTTAGGTCAAGATAGTTAACCACCTGCTGTTGTGATTGCTCTTGTAGTTCACTGAGGATGACATTACAGTAGTAAATCTTGTGGTTTTTTTTGTATGAAGAATGACAGCTCAGTACAATGTTTTACTGTACAGCATGTCAGTCTGGCATATAAACACGCTTCTATTCTTGATGCGCGCCAAAGGCTTGAGACGGGATTACAGAAGCTGAATAAAGAGCAGTATGTGCCATGGCTTGCTTTTACTGATGAATGTGGCTCAGGCTAACTGTCAGTAGGGCTTACAGACAACTACCTTTTAAGTCAGGACTGTGCCAAGTACCTAGTGAGCTGCTTGCTCTTCTGAAAATTCACAGTAATTCTATGCAAGTTTCTACATTGCTGTTTTGCTGGATTTAACTCCTACTGTTTGAGGTGGATGCGATCAGCAAATTATCCATTTCCTTCCCTGTTTTTGATAATACTTGTGTTGGAAAACATACCAGTAATGGTGGAAGGTTTATTCCTTCTCTTTGATACTTAGCCAGAGAAGACTAATCCAAATATATCAGCTGATGAATTCCAAATGGTAAGTGAAGGCAAACTGTGGCAAAAGCAGTGAATCTGTAAAAGATGAATTGCTCGATCGTTTTACGTAGCTGCATAACAGACTTTTTTTATTTCAAAGTTTTTTTGTATGTATGAAGTTTAAAAGGAAAAAATATGCCTGTTAAAGTTTCCAGTATTCCTAGTCAATACAAAATACTGCGATAATATCTGTAACATCATTTGGCTCTTGTATCCCTGGTTTCAGTATATGCAGAGATGCAAGACAGATTGTTTCTGTAGTTGGTGACAAAGTGTCTTGTAGGCACTGGAAAAGAGAATATTGAACAAATATTTGAAACAGTCTTACACCACAGAATTGAGAGAAAATTTGTAAAGAAATAGTGAAATAATACAGGCATCTCTTTTACCACTGATTTTTTTTGACTGCTACGGTTGTTTGTCTCCACCTCAGGGAAGTTTTCACATAACAAAATTCTTAAAGTGGCTTCCTTCAGAGAGGGTTTGTGTTTTAATGTTTTAATGTTTTCCCATGTAATAGAAGAAAAAAGGTTTATTCTGTTATAATTGGCAGATGCGGTAGAATGACTGGGAGCAGACATGGAGTCTAATGCAGTTTAATGAAATTATGGTGTAGCCTGAAATTTCTTTCCAATGGAAACTTCTTATCAAATACAGTGAAGCTCTCTCCTGGTGTCCCTCAGGAGCATCTCTGTCTCTCTGGACGTATATGAGACTTTTGCATCTATTAAGGTGATTGGCAGCATTTTCAATACATTTTCCAATTATCTCTGCAAACACTTTGGAAAAGTCAATTGCCTAAAGCTCTTTCCCACCCCTGCCCCTTTATGCTATTCCTTATTTAAATAAGTTAAAAAAAGAAAAAAAAAAAGATTTTATAGCAGAGCATGTCTTTGCTATGGCAAATGTAAAAAGTTGATCCTTACTGAGAACAAAATGAATTATGTGAAACTGTGCAAACACTTTTACAGTCTTTTATGTCCTTTGATGATCTGACCAAAAGCTGTTACGGAGTGTAACGTGCTGCTGTACTCTCTTGCACGGTCTGGAATAAATACTTTGTCGCAATAGAGAGCACTGACAGTTTCATGTGCAGGAGATCATATGTATATGGAGTAAATAATCCTGAGATATGAGATATGACTGTTTTTAATTCTCAACCCAAAATATATGCTGTGAAGAGAGTATTTTATAGGGTGATTTCCTTCCCCTCTCCCCGCAAGGACTTCATTATATATGGACAAGCCTGCTAATAGTCGCTGAAACATTATTGTTCTTAAGCAGAAATCTGCTTTTTCTGTGAGTGGACATGACATTCATAATCTGTTTAATGTCTGGTTTTTTCCACTACTACCCCACCCCCACCATGTTCAGTGGTTTAACTGCAAAAATTAGCTGTGAATGGAAAAAGAGAGCAGAGACCAAAGGTAGGTCTAAATATGTAAATGTATTTCAAAAGTGATGTCCTTGACATTAAATCTTTAAAAGAACCTCACCCTGTCTTCATATTATACTGTTGCCCAGCATCCTGTCTAAGCCTATTACTGCTCCTTACTTGCTGCTGGCATATTCATTAGCTACTTAATCTTTTAATTCCTCTGTGAGGATTCATAGAGAAATTATGTTTGCTTGTAAGTATATATGTGCATGTGGGTTGTATACCCCTGCAAAACAAGTCTTATTTCTGTTCCTTCTTGTGTTCTTGCAGTACTTACATCTCTGCATCTTTGCAAATGGCACCATGGTGCCTACTATTCAACTACCTTCTCAATCTGAGTCTTGTCACTGGGCAGACAAAAGTGCTGACTGGAGAAACATTTATTCCTTCTCAGGCTTTGGCAGCTATTCTGGGAAGGCTCCTCTCTCCCAGAAATGGTTCTCTCCATCCTAGGTGTCCTTTTGTCTGGCAGCAAGCTGTGGGCCTGGGCAATGTACTCAGTCCTGGGGATGTGGGGGAAACAGCAGTGCATGCAGAACTTCAAGGCAGAAGGACACAGTCAATGCTGTCTCCTGTGAGCTGACACCAGAGCTCTGGACTGTCAGCAGATGCAATTTCAGGAATCTGTTTCTGTATTTGAAAGACTGGTCCTCTGGAGTATTGTGAGCCATCACTCCCAGTGGTCAGTAGCTTACCAGTTTGTGGGGGGCAAGTGTATTGTGGGAGAAGTCCTGACTAAATCCCCAAAGATGTCCACAAGTCCACTGTGTTCAGATAATGTATGGGGGAAGTGCTGACTAGACCTTTACTCCTCGTGGTTTCCTGAGTGGTGCAGGATTTTCTGAAATTGTGCACAATTCTGTTTTATGCTCAGGGCACCTATGGTGATGTAAGCATCAAAGGCTACCGTGTGACATTGTCCTGCAGGCCATGGCATACCAATAAGACAAGGTCATGGGTATCTTGAGAAGGTATGAAACTTCTCTGATAGCTGTGTTTTAGTCTTTGGACTGAAAATTGCCTCCTGCATCTTCATTTCAAGTAGGGACAGGGTCACTTGCACCATTTTGGTGCTTGGAGCGTTGTCGGAGATGCTACATGCTTCCTGGCCCACTGGTTTTATGAGTCTATGCATAGACAGTGACTTAGGCTGTTATAGCCAATTAAATGGGCTTGCTTGTGTGTCATTCTGAAGTGCAAATAAGTTGTGGTTGCTAGTCTGTGAGATGTGATGTCTATTACAGTGTGCCAACAGCCTGTATGGCTGGCTGGATGTGAATATTCCTTTACTGGCCAAGCTCTTCACACCTTTCTCCCATGCAAAGATTAGAACCATCTATTTGGAAAGTGCATGTGTCACGCCAGCCTCATGATGGCCCCTTCCATTACCCCAGATCCCTGCTACTTCATTACAAAGAAACAACCTGCTTTGTAGGGAGCAAAGGCCAAAAACATGATTGGGACAAACTGGTCAGCAAAACTGTTCAAAGGCAAAGAAAATTTTATTTCCTGCAAGACCTAACATGATTCATAATGTGTGTGGAAATTAACAGAGATGAGGCACAGCAGGAGGTAATGGGATGTGTGAAGAGACAGACAGGTAAACAGTGTGTGAAGCAAACAGCCAAACCACAAACATTTCCGTATGTGCTACCATGGCCCATCAGAGGCCAACTGTAATGACTTCGGTGCCATCTGACTTTTTATATAGCATAAGAAGTACTTTGGGCTGTCATATGAGCTCTCAGTAGTTTGAGAGCAGTCTGTTGCATCATGCAAGCTGGGAGCATGCTGGAGGCCTTCATGGCTTTATGGACTGCTCATTAGTTCAGACTTTTTTCGCCCCATTGGCCACTGGAGTGTGCTATGTGTGCACCTGGAGCACATCACCAACAGCAGCCTAGTTGTGCACCATTCAATTGTCTGAACCTGTGTGCAGTTAGCACAGAAAATCAGAGAATTTGCTTGAAGTGCCCTTCTGCTCGGCACTAAAACAGTCAAGAGGCCCCACTCTGAAAAACTGTCTTCCAGTATGTACTATACATGGTGTATCAATCAAAAAAAATTAACTGTTTTGTCTCTTAAGGTCAACTGTGCGTGTTTGAACAGAACTTCAGTTCCCCGTCTCTGTGCTGGGGTGTTGTGGCTCCACTGTTCTCTGCACATGCTGCTGTGAACTGACTACAGCATGGTTCACTATTAAGACTACTGAGGTGGTTAACCTTGCTGGTGCTACATTAAGCATAACAGATAATAGACCACAAACCTTCATTAAATGATGTCCATTTTAAATTAACCAACAGATGGCACTATCAGTCTCCTTTTCTCTTGTGGCTTAGAAACAAATCTTAAACTGTTATCTATATCTCTCAGCCACTAAATTCAGCAACTTCTTTCTAATTAATATTTCATTTTAATTCCTGATGTCTTATAATAGCGGTTAAAATCTGTGCACGCCTACATGTGCAATGAAATGAATTACAAGGATACATGTTCATAAATTTAACCTATAATGGTTCTGCTAAAGTATTAAATGGCTCTTGATTTTTGAGGGGTCTGTAATTCAAGCCTGAATTTGAATAATTTAAGTAGAAAAGGCACTGCATGTGATCCTCTCAGTTTAACAGATGCAGACAATTGTGGAGAGCTAAAAAGCACTTTGAAAATTAATAGAACAAGCTAAACGGTATAAAAAGTATACAGCATGAATTTCTGGAAACTCTACCTTTTTCTTTTCTCAAATTCATAGTATGTTTTGATAATATTCTGTAACTTTAAGAAGCCTTTTCAGGATCCATGGAAAACACCTTCAACTGATAAAAATGATGACTTATAGCAACAATGTTTTCATATATTATCTGAATTGCTAATGAGATTTTCAGAATGAGGCTTTACTGAGAAAGTGTCAGGAATAAGATCTGCCTGGACAGAGCGAAAATAAAGATAAAGTCACAGGGAAAGAGAAAGCAACGCAGAGATTAAAGGAGCTATTATGTAGTTTTGAAGGGATAAATGCTGTGCAGTGTAGACATCTAATTTTGATTAGCTACTGTGGAAGAGAGAGACTGCTGAGGCTACACTGTGTGTACTACCACCCTCACAGTACAAAAGGGTTTTCTCCTATGTTTAAATAGAATTTTCTGTATTTCAATGTGTGCCGGTTGTCCCTTGTCCTTTCACCAGGCACCACTGAGAAGTGCCTGCCTCCATAGTCTCAAACACCCCTGTTTATACATATTGATAAGATTCCCCCTTGAGCCTTCTGCAGGGTAAACAGTCCCAGCTCTCTCAGCCTCTCCTCATATGAGAGATATTCCCTTAACCATCTTTGTGGCTCTTTGCTGGACTTGTTCCAGTATGTGGGGAGCACAGAGCTGGACATGGTGCTCCTGATGTGCTGTCTGAAGGGCTGCGCGGAAGCATCACGTCCATGTGTTCACAGATAGCACACCACTGCTCTTTAGTAGTCCCAGATACCTTGGCAAGATGATGTCACTTTAGGAAGATACAAAGGTTGCTTCTTTTGAGTTTCAGTGTTTATTATTTTATCCTGAAAGGTGTTGGTGTTAACTGCTTTTAGTATACAGCCTGTTTTCTGAAAGGCCATCCATGGTGTAAAGATGTTTATCAGCCTGAATACTTTGGACAGCCCTAGGCCAGCTTCTCTACAGTTGTCCTCTCTGGATGGTCAGGATGTACCTTGTGCAGAGCATCTCTAACATACGACTGCTCTGAATTGCTTGGTTTCACTGGTTGATATCTGATTTTGCACAAATGTATGTGATTAAAATGTCAGCAAGGTTTGGAAATAGATTTTATTTTCTAATAAGAGAATAGTGGTATTATTCCAAATTCCTTGTGATGACCGAGTACAAATATGGGCTTAACTTGCAGAGCACCAAGACAAACTCTGCTGTGAGGGTGGAAGAAGGCAGATGTAGGGTCTCGTAGCGAATGTAAAGCGAGCTTTCTTTCTACTCGAAGCTATTTTTTTCCGAGAGGTATTTTTATCACCACAGGTATTTCAATTACATTTTAATCAAGCTATATCATTATAGGTGCTTGTCAACAGAGGACATCTATCTGGGTAATTAGAATGATAGTGTAAGGGATAATTATAGAATATAAAAACTAACTAAAAATGAGTCTGTTACAGTGCAGTTAAATCCTTCAGAGCTGCTCTGCTTTCCTTGCCCCACCTTACTGGGTGCATATGTCATTTGCTGTCCACTCACACTGCATCACTTTAAACTGGGTTAGGGAACAGTTTAATGTGAAAACTTAGTGAAATGGAATTCCAGGAGGGATGTGAATGGAGGGAGAACACCCAACACACCATCCAAAGCCTCTCCTGTATCATAATGCAGTGTGTTCCACGACAGTAGGAAATGCTTCTTCACCAGATGCTAAATAAATGTGTTGTTCCACAAGGAACCCTATTTAGACATCCCCAAGGCCCATGTCAGCATGCTACTTAAGCACATACTCAAATCCAGTCAGATTTCATGAAGTACTTAAGCTCTGAGCAAGGAAAGGTTGCAAAATCAGAACCTGTTAATAAGTGTCTAATTTATTAAGCTGGGGTTTATTAGTCCTTTTCCATCAATGCTTTGCTTAGGTAGGGTTTAATTTATAAGTGTAGATATTTTTTATCTTTTTTGATTGGCTTTAAGCTGATGGAAATCAGCAGTAATATATGAACAAATTATTCTTCATTTTAGGTCTAATTTCAAAGACACAATAGAAGGTAATGGAGTTTTTCCTTAAAGTCAACAGGGAGCAGCATAAAGCGTTTGCATTCTTGAAAGTATTCAGAAAGCTTTAAATTTCCTTCAGTGCATGCATGTTTGTTTTGCAGTCTCTGAGAACACCTATGAAGAAGTCTAGAAGGAGTAAATGTGAATGCAAATTTTTATGCATGATTCTGAAATCCAACATTTCTTATTTATGCTATTCGTGGAATAAAAGTCTAAGGGTTAGAGTGAAAGCTTCAGAAAAGGAAACACCATTTCTAAATTCTGAAAAAAACCCCACTCCAGGGAGCTTCTAGCAGAGTTTGTAGATTTTTGAGGTGTCCTTGCTTTTTATGTCATGGTTATTTTCCTTAACCTGACTTTTTGAAAAGAGAAGCAGCCAGCAGTTCCCTCGTATGCAGTCCTTTATCATTTGAGAATACAGCAGAAGAAAGTGCAGCTGTTCCTTTTCCTCTAAATCTGAAAGTTTCTGAGTTAAGGACTTGCTTTGTAGCCTCAGGAAGGCAGTGATAGCTTTCTGTTTAGCTTTGCTGGGCCTTTCATGAGCTTCATCTACTGTTGATTTATGGTGAGTAGGGATAATGCTATAAGACACAAAATACTGTATCTTAATTTGTGTGCTGGAACCTCACTGTAAATTTGTTGTCCAAGACATTTCCCTTTCATAATTAAATTGCAGTAGGTAGTTTTATTGCTGTTCCCAGGGATAAATCTTTGATCTGAGAGCTTTCATGCTCTGTATCTCTATTGCTCACCTTTTTATTACAGGTAAGGGATTATTTTTTACTATCTTCCTGGCGGTCTTGACATAAACTTAACTTATATTGGTCTATGCCTTCTAAATTATTTGTTGACTGGAGAAACCTTGTATTAATAAGCTTTTTACATATTGCCCCATACTGTTATGTTCTCTCCAGCTTATATGCGGGTACCTTCCAATTTCCTATAGAATTTTTAACCTCACTGGTTTCTGTATTTTAGGACATCTATCATCCTGTCCTCAGGCAGCATGCAGAACTGGTAGTACTCTTAAAGGAATTTGTGTAACCTCTTATATAGTAATAAAACCCAGAATTCTGGAAAGCAGAAGGTCGAGCTTGTGTGCAGTTATAGCTGAAAAAGCAGAAACCCCTCATGGAATTACTGTCTAGTACATATGGGGTTTTCTCGGAAGGCAGAGAGAACAACAATAAATTTGTAAGTGCTATTTGGCATAGGGCTTTTCTAGACAAGAGCTTGAATGGGTGAAATACTTGTGAGAATGCAAATGATAGCCTTGTCTGTGAAAATAAAATGAAGCTCCAGATATGAGAATTAGAACAGAAAACTAAAGCAATACACAAGAATTATAAACAGCGTAAAATGTAATTGCAGCATTTAACATTTACGCTGTAATGTCATAAACATCAGCCAACAGTGCCTTCAGCGGAGATTGAAGTGCCTCGCTTCAGCAGCGGGATGGGTACGTGTAGTAATCACTCCAGTTGCTTCCTCTGCACAGCTGTCCCAAGATTTCTCTTGGCAAAGAGGATGCTCTTCGCTACCTTTGCATGTCTCTTCTGCCCTTTTGGGATTTGTCAGAATTTTACCCAGGATTCATGTAAATTGAGGAGCCAAGATGTTGCCACGGTAATCTCCTTTGTTTATAGCTTTTTGATATATCCACACACCATTCATTGTAGCACTGCTTCTAAAAATTCTGTTTAAGAGGTGTGTTAGTAACAGATAAACACATGATGCAATGTTCTACCTTTCTGCTTTTACAGGAAAGAAAAAAAGGAAATGAAATCTGACTTTTTCCCCCCCTACCTTAGATTATGTATACAAAGGTCAGAACAAAACCTGGATGGTACTTCGAACCCTGCAACTATCTGCATAAAATATGTTACTGTTCAAGGGTATTTCTCTTTGTCTTTGTTGGGTTGGAATATATTTATGGAGCAGGAGATGCTCCCTCTGGTGCCTGAGTTTTCACTTAACATCTTTTACATCTTACGTTTTTAAAACTTGGTCTCTATGTAGTCTGGTGGATAAAATACTGGCAAGCACAAAGTGTTGGTTCAAATGCTGTTGGAAATGGAGCAATGTTCATCAATTTACATCAGGAAAGAGTGATTAGTGGGTACTAATAAGAGTGGTTTGTTGAGCATGCACAAACTTTATTATAAATTTACCTGCACATCTCAAACGTGACCTTTGACCCCTGAAAAATTAGTTTGGCTGTCTCATGACAGAGGTTGCTAACATTGCTGAAGTTTAGGAAAGCTGTAGGATATGCTAAATTCAAAGACTGACTTGCCCAGCCTACCTGTTGTGTGTTTATGTAAATTTAATGGTCTTTTGTCAAAAAGAAAGCATTATGTTTAGATTATGTTGTGGAAGAAAGAGAGAAGAGGCTGAATATGTTTTTAATTAGAATTTGGTTTCTTGTCACACCTTGTGATAGGGAAAAAAATATTTTTCTTGAAGAAAAAAAAAACAACACCTAGATTTCAACAATAAGGGCTCTTAACATTATCTCAGCTTCGGAGCTGAGGGTCCCTGCCAGGCAAGTCATTTTACAAACTGGCTGCCTACAATGGTGACTGAGCATTTAGCAATACATAGGGCTTGCAATGAGATTTTTCAGTCTTTTAGAGTGGCAAGAGCATTTTCCTTTCCCCATTCCAAACAGTCATTTTTGAGGTAATTAATATACTGGCTTTATGGACTGTAACTTGAAAAAGGAAGTGTAGGAGCTTAGAGAACTCATTTAACAGGAGGGATATTTTCAAGGTGTTTGAATGACTTTGAAAGAAACCTTAATTTCATATGCAAATGCAGGTGCTTTTGAAGCAGTTTCGAGGATCAGTTTTCTCTTAAAGTGATATAAACACAATATCAATGCTGTCCAGCTTTTGGGATAGATAGCCTTTGTAATTCGTTCAGTCTGCCACTTGTGTTGTGATTGCGATGCTGTTAAAATTTTGGTGGTGTTACTTTGTACTCGCTCTTTCTTTGTGGAAGCACTTATAAAACCAAGTATTTAAAAAAAAAAAAACCGAAACAAAAAAAAAACCCAAAACCAAACCCAAAGTATAAACATTCTTTTCAGCTTTGATGACAACTTGCATAAGTATTGTGATTTGGATATTTTCCCAAAAGGCTTAACTACTGGAATCGATAAATTACACTGAGAACATTGGCTTTCATTAAAATTAAATACCATAAGAAAGTCCAGAGTCTGCCTTTGCAGAGAAATTCCTTAAATATTGAACTGATTGTAAGCTGTTGATTCAAAAGTGAAAAGCCAAAGCTAAATAATCACAAATTTTATTACACTGAAACTTGTCTAAGGGTTTTGGAAGCCAGGTTGCTGTTTTTCCTTGAATTTCAAATAGTGAGATTTGGAACAACTGAACAACATCTGCTGAAAATAAAAATTTGATATGATTATAGTGAGCAAGAAAAGAACTGCTCCAGAAGCTGCTCCAGCTAGTTCAGAAACACTTGTTGACCAAAGAATGATTTTCTTTTCTGTTTTCTGTGCAATTCCATGCCTTTGCTTCCAGTCTTCATGCATGTGTATTTTTCCTTTATCTGTCAGGCAACTGATGATGTTCCAAATTTAGGTTTTTCATGTGCTCAGTATTGCTACCTACAGCCATTCAAAAATTAGATCTTGCTCCTGCCCTCTCTTCTGAGGGAAATCAGTCACTTGGTCGTAGTATCATGATTTTAGAAAGTAAAGAAATCTTTTACTCTTTTAAAGATAGTTTATTTTCTTTGCATTTCTCAGTGATAGAAACTTCCCTTTCAGGCAGCAAGAAACCCAAGGTTCTTGGCCTGGCTTCTGATTCAAATAGGTAAGTATGAAGAAGTAATTCCAGTCCTGTTAGGTGTATTTAAAAAGTCATGCCAGGTAGCAGTGATGTGCAGTTTCAGTCTGTCATCAGGTTTCTGCATTGTCCTGGGACAGCAGAACAAATTTTTACATGTTTTTTTGCACATAACTTCATTAGCCTGATGCAGCCTCCGCAATCCAAGTGTTTATATGCGCCGTCGTGTCTGAGGCTTACCCAGTATGTTTTCAGTCTATTGGCTGATGTTAACAAATTTTGACAAAAGGTCAGACTTTTCAGATAGATTTACAGTTTCAAGCTTAGTTTAACCACGAGAAAACGGTGGGCCTTCCCTGGGAGGAACAGCCCATGCGTTGCTGCTTCCTCCCTGACGTCGCTCTAGCAGTCCTGTGGCTGCGCGGACAGCAGAGCCGCTTGCTGATCTGGGTCGAAATGAATTGTTCCTAAGTCAGGCCAACTCACAGGTGGATCAGCAAGTCGGCCGCGCAGCCGCAAGGTTGCTGTCGCTGGCCAAATGGTGACAGCAAGCAAGCAATAGCAGGTTGTTGGGAAGCATAGCAGGGAGGAGGACAGAGCATTGGGGATTACCTAGTTCATTAAGCAGCTGGTTGTTAGATTGAGCCACAAATCTTTTGAGAGTCAGGCCTCTTTGATTCTGATTTACGCACATACCTACTACTTGTTTTTCAGAGCTTTATGCACCACAGTTGGGGGAAAGATTAAGAGAAGGCTGGGGAAGCATCTCCAAGTGCAAACTTCCCCCTCGTGGTCTGTAATGAGGAGATTCATTTTTATTGTTCCTTTTTCTATTATCTTCGCATTCTCACATGGGACCAGCTCAGTGAGGCTCCTGTAGCAAAAGAATAAATTTCTCTGAACTGTTGCCCTGTTTTGCTTTGAGAAGAAAGGACAGGATGGATGAGGGATGAGAAGGCAAAAGCTATGGAGAAATGCGTGCCTCTGCCTTGTCTGAAATTTCCTGTAAGCATACTTTCGGCAGAATAGAAGAGAAACATTTCCCTGTTGCTCAGCATTTAACTATGGGCATCAAAGCAGCCTAATTTAATTAAACAGGTTGACAAATTAATTCAGGCTAACACTTGGTGATTTAGGCTTTTAGCTCACTTTTCCAGAAGGCTCTCAGAGCCCTTGCGGAAATGGAGCAGTCTCTGTAGTCTCACAGATTTTAGAGATACTTCAGGTTCAATTTTGTTTTAATAAATCTTTCAGCAAAACAATAGCAGTAGAATAACAGAAAGATAGCCTTACAAGATGCCCTTCACTGATAACAAAGCATAAGTAGTCCTGGCTTGCTTTATGTAGGGATGTTTTCAGTTGTATACATTTCCTTGTCCTATAAACAGTTCCAGATCTGCAGCCTACATAGGAATGAATGTGTACTTCCACTGACTGAGTACTCCAGTGAAGTGAGTCTTAAGGGGGTAAAAAACCCCAACAACGTTCCTGTTACACAATTGTTCCTTGTGCTTAGGCACCCAGAATCCATCTCAGAGCATTATCAGATGCTTCTCAGGATAAAAACAGGTCCAAACTTTCCATTGCGGAAACTTCCAGCCTAGAAGAACATATCTTTTCAGAAACAGGTTGGCTTTTTTGTAATGCTTTATAGGCCTTCAATTTTTTTTTTTCTTTTAAAAAAGCAAAACAAAACAAAAAATATTTGAAGTGTTAGCATTCACGTAGGTCACTGAAGGAGAATCCTGCTGAGTCATTGATATCTGTGGCATTTTGAATTTGTTGGTTTTATACTTATTGTGGGAAATCTATATGTATTTTCATGAAGGTACTCAAGCTAATATCTCCTAGCCTTGACCATGATACCTTTGTTGTTTTGGTTTTTTTTAACTACATCTGAGCCTGCTGAGAACAGCTGCCTAAAGGTACAGGGCATCTGCGAAGACCAAGATTATTTCAATTCCGTTGATTTTTTGGAGTCAAAGATGAGCTTGAAATATTCAGCTTAGCAAGCAGACTTCTTTGCTTATGCACGACTAATAACTATCCACCAAACTGCTCCATTGCAAATAAATATTTATATAACATTTGGACATTAATTGCTGTCAACAAGTGCCACACAGAGCTCCTCTTACTTGTAATTTTGGTCAGAATCACCTGTACTCACTCATTCACAGGGTACTTAATGCCGTTTCAGAACTTTCCTAGGCAATTTATTGTGCTCGTGGAAATTTGTGCATAGCTTTTAAATGCATTTATGGCTATGTGATGCTCCTAAAGTATTTAAAAGTGATATCTGCTGTTTCTTAGATAGTGACCAACTCCAAAACCACTTTTACTGTTGCACATCTAAGAGTTGCATGTGTCTGATTAGCAAAGCAAATTACCAAAAGTTTACATGTGTTGTCTAAAAGACAAATAAAAAAAAGAGAATTTCACATTCTTTTCTACTGCTGCACAACTAGCACATTTTCTGTGTTTTCAAATCCCAGCACTGCAGAAAAATAAGAGATCCCCGCCTTCTAAAAGTCATGTGCTTTCATTTAATGAATAAGCAGAACACAGCACAAATTGGTGAAAAAAAAAGTGCTGAGAGAAGATGCAAGGAGGTGAAATAATGTCTTTGTAAGACTTGGACATTTAGTAACAATTATATGCTGCATCAAGTAACTTATTAAGACTTTTCTTCCGTACCTAATATCTGAAAACAACAGTTTGATCCTTGTGTAAAACATGGAAGAGTGCATGTGCACAGTTACAGACGGCCATTGCATTGGATGTAGACATGTGCTTACGCTTTTTACTGGGTTTATATTTTGGTTTGTGAAGGTTCCATAGTAACTGGCTTTGTCTTTAATAAGCTGTATGAGGAGACACAGAATGAAGTCTAAAAGAATAAGAAGATGGTGAATATCTCAAGAAGTTAAATAATTATTCTTAATAATTATGAGTATGTGCCTAAACTGCCTAAGCCAGAGCTTAAGAGACTGGGGTCTGTTGCCTTCCCAGCTTACTTTGAGTTGCTCTCAGTGGGGACTAGAGAAGAAAGACTGTCACCATCATAAACTTCTCTGTAACAAGCGCACAGAGAAGGCAGGGTGTTCTCTGGTGGAATGGAAGGTACCTGAAGGATGCTTGTAGGATTTGCAGGCTCTGAATCATAAGTGTTACGATGATCGGCTGCAGGTTGTAAACTATGAACCCAATCAAATAAAAGAGCAGCAGATATGATAAGGGAAGTAACTGGGTCACTCTCTTGATTTCAGCATCTGTTATTCAGAGGCTGATTTGAAAACCTAATTATTGCTATAAAGCTGTTCATCCAAAATAGCGTTAGAAATGGCTTTTTTTTTTTTGGTAATCAAAATTACTTTTTGCATCGTGTTTCATGTTCCTGTACTTTTCCCCATTACAAAAGAGATGGAGCTACTGGAGAGAATCCAGTAAAAGACCACTAAAATAATTAAGGGACTGGAGCATCTCTTCTATGAGGAAAGGCTGAGAAAGTTGGGGCTGTTCAGCCTGGAGAAGAGAAGTCTTGAGGGGATCTCATCCATGTTTTATACGCTGATATTTATTATCTAGAGGGAGGGTGTAAAGAAGGTGGAGCCAGGCTCTTTTCAGTGGTGCCCAGTGACAGGACAAGATGCAATGGGCACAAACTGAAGCACAGGAGATTCCTTCTAAACATCAGAAGAGATTTGTTTGCTGTGAGGTTGGCTGGGCAGTGGCACAGGCTGTCCAGAGAGGTTGTGGAGTCTCCATTCTTGGTGATATTTGAAAGCTGTCTAGACATGGTCTTGGGCAACTGGGTCTAGGTGGCTTTGCTTGAGCAGCAGACTTGGAACAGATGAGCTCCTTCCAACCTCGACCATTCTGATACTGCTTCTGTGCCTGTATTTTTATGCCCTAGTTATGCTTTGAATTAGAAGCTAATCCTGCAAAAAATCACATTTAAGAAGTGCCAGTTATACAATTTCCTTGACTTCCTGCACAGTGACAAGCACGTTGATAACAAAAACTTTTAATTTTCTTCGTGGCATCTCTTGGACATACATGGCATACCTTTGAAGATGCTAACAAACTAGGTGATAACAGTTTTGGGGACAGATCTCTGAAATTTGGTCACCTAAATTTAAGTATTTGATTGCAAATGCAACAAGTAGTAGGACAGCTGATTATTCTAAAATGGGCCTCAAAATACTTGCTGAGTAGAGCAAAACTATGCCTGCAATTACTTGCGTACATAAAACTGTGTATCAGAAAATATCCATGCAGAAAATCAGACCTTTAAAAATGCTGTGAATTTGAAGCCTGTTACACTAGAAATGAAAGGTCCTTAATACAGTGTGTTGTATGGGGAATAGGAGGTGTAACTCATTCTGTCAAGTATTCTAATTTGCAGGTTCCTGTTTTATTATAATTTAGGAGTAGGAGTAATGAATGGAAAGATAGCATTTCATGAAGCAAATAAGATGGAAGAATGAATATATCACTTTTATTTCTTCTATAACTTCTCCTCAATTTATTTCTATGTCATGTTTTTTGAGTGGTTGTTAGTGTTGATGGCCCCATAGCCCAGAGCTGATAAAATAATGAAGATAATATTGTTCCTGTGGGTGCAATTACTATTTCTAGATCACAGACATCACCAAAAAATTCCACCTCTTTTTCTTCATAAATCATGGTTAAAATGCAGGGATTTTGGAGGCGAGGGAGAAAAGAGATAGGGGACGGGGGGGCTGGCTAACAACTTAAAAATTAGCCATTAAGTACACATGTAAAACACTTTCCTGTTTACAAGTTTCGGATAGAACTGAAAGAACTAAGAGCCCTAGCGAAGAATGTTAATTTCTGGCTTCAGTTTTGGGTTGAAGGTTCATTTCCCAGTCACACTTATATGTCCTTTTTCTGGAATGCTGTATTGAATGAAGGGGCATGAGCTCTGTAGTAAGATTCACTGCATCTATTAAAAAGTATAAACAGTTTGTAAATCCTCCAAGTAATGACAGTAAAGAATATACTTTCTGAAAATGTCTTTATACTTGCATTTGTGCTATTTTGGCATTAGATAGAAAGGAATATAGTCAGCCAAAACCGGTTTTGATCTAAAATAAGTGAGGATCCTCTGGTCAGGTTTCATTGGCTTTTGGATCCTGGCAAATTGTATATGTGCAAATTCGTAATAACTTTTTTTTTTCACTTAAGTAACCTAAAAACTGTGACATGGTATAGTATTCCATTGCTTTATGCTTTATGGCCTCTTGGGAGAAAAATGTTACCTTAATTTTGTATAAGCATTTTGTATACCTGCAGTTTGCTTAGAGATAATTGAGAGGAAAAGATGTAAGGGAATCATTGAGAGAGAAAAAATAAAGACACAAAGTTTTCAGATGGAGTGCATGTGTGCATTTGAGTGAGAAGGCAGAGCAAGAATGATCTTAGAGTGTCTAAGATTTTTCATGAAGAAATTTGAGGCATCAAGGCTGATAATGAGTTATATAAACATGCTGCATATAAAAGGATTTCACTATATATTATGGAAACACCCTCTTGGTAGAAACAAAAGGTGAAAAATTTTAGGATCGTTGTTTGTACTTAGTATCTTTGATTTAGTGACATCATTCACTAAATCCAATCTAATGATTTTTTCACTAATATCTTAACACACTGTAAGTCACATCACTGTATCCAGTTTCCAGCTGTAGGTCTTCTCATGATGACAGCTGTCTCAAACTATTCAGATATCGCACATACTAGAAACAATGGGCTGCACTGGCAGTTATTCTCTCCCAAATGAACAGACAGCGTGCTGATAGCTACCTACTCCTGCTAAATGAGTAAGCTGAAAGAATTATATTCAAAATAAGTTTCTTGCCCTCGGCTGCTGCCAAAATGTTTACCTTGTTACTCGGCATATCAAGCTGTCAGCCGTATGGATGCCATTCACCCATTTTTGCTTCTCAGAATGCCGTTGAATGGGGCCCACACGACCAAATGTCCATGCATTCTGCAACTCAACATGACTCAATAAAGACGAAAGACCACAATTTTCTCAAGTAGCATCAGACACCTGTGTCTTTGCTTTAATCATCTTCCTGTCATAAAAACCAAACAACCATTGTGCATGCCAATTGAAGTTCTGTCTGCTGGGCTGCAAAGATGCACAGATACCTGCTTTACTGATGATGCTTTGCAGTTGTAACGTATGAGCAATGTTGGATAAGATGGATTATTGTAAAAAAAAAAAAAAGGTATAGCAGTTTACGATAACTTTGGTCAGGTTGCAACAGAAAGGAGGGAAAAAAAGGATGGTAGTCCTTGCACAAGAGTTTTCTAGTAGTGTGGAGACTTTGTCATTAAAACGATAGTACTGTAGAAAAATCATGGCTCAGATGAGCTAATAAGAGATTTCCAAGAAGCCATAAAAACTTAGACTTGTATTACACTGTTAGTTTGCTGTTGCACTTCATATCAGTAATATCTGCTAACGAACCTCCTAGGAACATTTTGCCAAATGTATCATATTATTGGCTTGGTTATCTAGAAATGCCCAGGAAGCCAACAGGCTGCCAGTGACGGCTGTCTATGGCACTGCATCTAAAGAGGGGGCAAAGGGACTTGTACTGTGTCCCTTTTACTTTGATTTCATGGTCCTGGCTGGCTAGAGGTTTAGACCCTGGGGGCATAGAGAGAGAGGGCTCATGTCTAAAATGTAATATAACTGAATTTCCTTATTAGATTGAAATTTTCTGACAAGGTCCAATGCAAGCAGAAATACCAGCCACAGTTTGCTCTCTAATCCAGAGTGATGTAGTTGGTCTAAACCCTATTTGGCCATCAGTTGGCCTCTCTAATGACAATAAGAATATTTTAAACCATTCAAAATGATCACAGTTTTGCTTAGCTGCCTACGCTTTGCTATGGTTACATGAAGAAGTAACTTCATGACACATGGTTGGCATTTCTTGCATTTGTTTGTTTGTTCGAGCTCCAGGAGGGCTATCAGTGATATACATCTGAGAGAGGAGGTTTGAGTTTACATCCCTCTAGCCCCCAGACTGTTAATTTTAACAACATGAGTAACTTGACAGAGTTTCCACATTCAGCATGTTTGGGGCATGCCAGGGTGGGGGTGGTACAAGGCAGGGGGCTACAAAACAGCAGATGAAGGTGGTTTCATTGCCATGGGAACCAGACCGCCTGTGGGGAAGGGAGCAGATCTGGTGAGCTGGGGAGGGGGCACAGAAGAGACACATTATTATGTAGTTGTATTTATTTTTAAAATTGTTTGTGGCATGGAAATGTCACTGATGCAGATTTTAACTTGGAGAAGACTAGCAGCAACCTTGGTTTAAAGTGTGCAGCTCTGCACATGACGGGATTATCCTTACAGAGTTTCTGATACATCAGTACATTAAAACTGGTGACCTTGCAGATATACATTCTTTTAACTGACTGCAGTTCATCCATTTGGCATTTCATTGAGTGGATCCTGCCTGAAGAAGCAAGCAAATGGTTTTGGTTCTCGTGAAAATAAAGATAACATCAAAGGCTGAGCATCTCTGGCGCCCCAGATGTTGCTTGTGTCATCCGTGTGGCTCCAAAACCCAAATGCTCTTCTGTCCAGCTTTCGTATGACCCTTTCAGTGAGATTTGGGACAGATAAGTTACAAACATGACATCTTCACACTGCAACATCTCAGTTGTGACTCAATCAACAATGCTTTCATTGCAATGAAACCTGCAGAGATTAAACTTGAGTAAGTCGTCGGTATTATTTATGATTCTAAACAAAGATCAGGAAGACTAAAATAAAATAATAGTTCTAAACTTGCCTTGCATTTTCACTGATGTAGTCTGTTTTCTGAAGAGGAGTTGATTCCCTCTACTTGGCAGCCATTAAAGATGTTGATTGGAAGTGAGTACAAAGCTCATATTTCCTGATGGAAATATGCTCTGGCAAATATTATGAACATTTATTTAAGGAATTGTGTAATACAGTCAATGTATTTGGCTTTTTTTTTTTCATTTTATTTTTTTAGACAATGGTGAATCACAGAATCACCAAAAAGACCATTTATCATCGAAAGAGCATTAACTTTCCTTAGTTAGATCTTGATGCAAAATTAGATTCACATAAAAAGTATAAAAATATTAAAAAATAATATCAAGTCAATAAAACTTTAAAAGTGCCCTTGAATTGCATTTTTTTTGCTATATTTCTAAACCAAAGGCAACAATATGCATGATTAATAAACGCACATATTGTGGTTACCATATTTGTCTATTTGAATTACAAGATCTTACTGCAGTTTTTAGAGTAAAAAAGAAAAGTAAATTCTGCTGAACTAATTTCCCAATCAGTTCTTAATGTGTGAGCTAGGTATTGAGATAATTTAATTGAATGACTATTCTTTACACCTGCAAGTGGAGCTACTGCTGCCAAAAACTGAAATATTGCTTCAACAAGCTTTCCGTCTACTTAATGACTTCTCCCATTGATCTGTGGTTTGGCCTCTTTTAAAACTTCAGCACCAACATGAATTGCTTAAGACATTAAATGTTAAATTACATTTTGAGGATTTTAATAAGTTGTAGTAAAGTTACAACTTAATGTACATTGTCTTGCTTTAAATTTAATTTTAAGTAGGCTTGTTTTATGAGACATAAAAGAACATAGGGTTTTTTCAAATAAATTTATACACCTTTGGAATGCTGATTTATCTGTTTTTGCACTTCATTACATCCACAGATTTCAAATAGCACTGGACTGGATCCTGTATATTCTCCAAAACAGACTTTTCAGTGAATATTGTATTAATTATACCTATTTAAATACAAAGAAAGTCCTTGTTAATAGGAGAAAGTTGTTTTAAAGTTTCCAGTGGGGCTAGTAAAATCACACTGTTGCTTTCCAAGTTACATGGAAGAACTTTTCAGCCAAGGACACAACTCAAAGCTATGACAAAATTATCTGATTTTACTTGATATTTATTTAACTGTTATGTATATTGCTGAAGGCCATTTACTCTGACAAGAAATGTAAAATAAACCAGTAAGAAGTCAAAACAGGAGATAGGATACAGTTCTCTTTCCTTTTTTGATGTTTTGGCAAGGTAAAGAGTGGTTTGTAGACTACTGAAATTCAAAGGGCTGATCACATATGGAAAAACATTTTTTCATTAGGAAAATTCTGTAAATTTAAGCATCTCAACGTGTTATGAAAGTTCTTAGTTACATATTTTTATGGTGACTAACTGCTGTAATGTACAGTCTGTTGTGTATATTCAGCATTAACTGTTTCTCTTTAAATGAACTTTTTTTTTCCTTTCTCTACTTCTATAATACAGTAAAATATTTGGCATGATGATATGTGTCTGATGCATATGCCTTTTATAATATGGTCCACTTCCTTGTTATAGACAGACCTTAACAATTAAATACTGGTCAGTTAGTATACTTTTATAAACCCTGAAGCTCATTGGTATCTGCACTGGATTATGATCACTTTAGATCAAGGAGAATTCAATTTTTTTTACTAATTCAGATATTTTTAATTTACTGATTTCCTTTTATTCCCCTGCTTTCCTTTAGAAAAAAATAATTCTGTTTATTAAATGAGTGGAATAACTGTTTAGAAGTAGACTTTGCTTCAGAAGAGGTGGGCAGAGATGGGTCAATGCTGGATCACCCCCTACAGCCATCTTCTGAAATAACAAGGTTTTTGTTACTAGTTGACCATTTGGTGACCACTTCTTAGAAAACAAAGCGGGAAATTCCTCTGCATCTTTACACTTTATTGTGCTTCCAATTTTAAACAGAATGTAGTCCACCAGATGACAAAAAATTGACAGGCTTTGACAATAGTAGATGGCTTTAGGTACAGCCAAATACATCTACAGAACCTTCAGGGAAGTTTTCTCCTTTAGATCAGCAGAGAAATTAGCCTATGATTTACAGAAATTCTATTTTTTAAAAGTGTCAGTACTTCAATTTTTAAATTTAGTTGTAAAAATAATTTGGTGGACTGGAATCATATGAAAAATACGTCACGTGCTTTTTACTGCCTCAGATTTCTAGAAGTAATCCCTCTTTACCAGGATGGCTGTGCGATTGAATACAGGATAATTTACTGGTTTCACAATATTTTTTTTTTCAAAAAGAATGACTTCTAGGTCAAATTCAAAAAGATGGAGGAAAATGTTTCACAGCTGCTTAAAAATCATCAGATTTTTTAATCTGCTAATGAGATACTGAAATATTTAAAAACCACAGAGGAAGGATTAATATTGGTGGAGTAGTTCAAACAGATGTAAGAACTTCTGTGATGTGAAAAGTCGTCCCAATCTCTAAGCAGAGCAAAACAGAGACTTTACTTAAAATGCAAGATTAAAGAGAATTCTTTAGAATATATTGATGAAGTAACTTTCTGTGGGAGCTTTGACTTATTTGTGTGTGCATTTTAATGGTGTTCATTATTTTTTTGTGCCAAAAAAAGAGAAGTGCACAGTAGTGTAATATGGTGTTTTAATGTTGGAAGAAATACAAAAAATTAAGTAGTATTTAGATGAATATGGAATAATAGAGTCTACACATGTAGATTGACAGTATCATGTCAGTTTTTATGTTGTGGCTTGTTCCATTCTTTTGACACTCATTCTTCACTAAGCAAATCATACCTTTTTTACTTCAGCTACGTTACCTATTTTCATGCGCATAAACTCATGCAGTCATCTAAATAATTTTAAAATTAAATCATTTTGGTTTAAAATTGCTGGTAAATAGTGGAAAAAAAACAGCAAAGCATTTTATTTCAGAACAGCCAATTCTGTTAATATGTTGTTTTCATCGTATCTTTCCATTTGTTATTAATTACTAAGTATGTTTCCCTGAAAAATATGATCTTTTGTGGGTTAAGGGTTCCTCTGCTCCTGCTGCTTCTTTCTTTCAAGCAGACATACTTCACTGTTTCTGGCAACCAGATCATCTTTAAAGCAGCACATGGTAACGTTGCAAAGAGTGAACGCTGACTTCCAGTGAGAAACAAGCAAGCTTTTGAACAACACGAAACCTGGATCAAATCTTGAGATGGCGTAGACTGATATAGTTCTGATTTGAGCCAGACTTTCAGTTTTCCACTATCTGAGGATCTTACCTATATATATCCTCATGTAAATGTCTTCCTTAATCATGGAGAGGTGAAAACTGAAATTACGTAGGGGTGGAACCTCTGTACATAATAACATTTCCAGTCTGCCATACAGCATTCCTTTGGCTTTTGTGGTTGATTTTGTACACATAATATAAATATAATGAGTGCATGAGATGGGTCTCAATGAAAGCAATATATGTATTGCATGAATTAACAGTAGTTGTATCAGGGCTGGATGAAGTGTTGATCTAAATGGGAATGCTGCTCAGCTGCACAGTTGTGACCTTATCATATGAGGGAAAAGTGCATTTTACTCAACAGTGCTAGTAAGGCTGGAAGGGAGAATTAAAGCTTCTTAAGTATATATTAAATCATCCATAAATAACATTTTCCACATAACTTTATTCATTATTTATCTTCTATTTCAGACTTTAAGATGGCAATGTTGCACATCAAGATTTCTCCAAAAACTGAAAAAAAAGCAGCAAAAGATATTTTCCCCAAAATCTTTCTTTTGAGTTTATTCCTTTCTTAGGAATTGTGCTAATTATGTGCTAATGTAGCCATAGTTTTTCAGTACAAAATGTTAGGTGGCATTAGGCAATGTCAGGCAGTTGGCTTCCCCAGCTTTTTTCCACTTCTGTGGCACAGATCTTGCTCTGGTCTTCCAAGCTGTCCTGGCACAACCATTTGTGGGACAATCCAGTGAATGAGGTCAGGAGCCTGTTTGCATTAAAAAAAAGCAAAAGGTATGATTTGAAATTGTCACCTCACCAAACACTACCAGTGCCACAGACTGACCATGCTTCGACAGAGATGGGAATCTCACTTAGCAAAATAGTCCTACTAAGCACAATTCAAGTGAGACCAGCCACATCAAGCTGTTTTATTTTTCATCAGCATCCAATTCGTGTTAAAAGCTGTTTAGATAGCTGGGAGTGTCAGGAGGCCTGTATGCTAATTGCCTTTAAAAATAAATGCGTCAGAGCCACTGGGGTATTTCGGTTGTGTTTTTAGATTATTCATATAAATTATAAGGTTATCAAATGTGAATGTGAAATTATCTGAGCATATGCCTGACATCATCTTCCTAAGCTATGCAATTACTCAAGATGTCATCTCAGTCCTCAAGCAACCAGAAACTTCTGTTTCTACATAAAACATCATCACGGTATTAGAAAGCCTTTGGCAATAGAACACAATTAAAATACCTCAAGCAGTGAAATTCATTAATATAAAAAAGGCTAAGTTCAAGAACAAGAGTTAGGGCATGTCTGCTTGACAGTGACAACAGCACAGGGCCCTCACAGATTAAATTACCCTGCTGAGAAGCTGGGATCTCTGCATTGTGATGGCTACAGTACAGTGCCTGGTCTGCTACACTTGAAGTTAGTTTGGACATCTCTGTGCTACACTTCAGTGGCTACAGGCAGCAATGGTCCTTCTTTTGTCAGGGCAAACTTTATCAAGGCAGGAATATTACAACACAATCCAGATGTTGATGTTACCGACTTCAGACTTGGTTGTATTAGACTGAGTGTCATCTTCTACTGCTGACTCCCTCTGGTACTGTGGCCAAGTCCTTACAGCACACCGGTATGGACGCACACGGTTTGAGCAGCTTGGATGCAAACTGCCTCTGTTTGGGAAGTTAATGAAACTGTGCTTATTATGGGGCCAAACCTATTCTAATATGTTCTGCAGGACTAATAAAATCAAGGAAACACTCCCCCAACTCACAGTTAACCGTACCCTTTGAGATCAAGAATTCTTTGTCAACACTCAGAGTTACAAAAACAAATTATACAGGTTGCTTCTTAGCTTTTATACACTAATTTTACAGTAAGCCTATAGAGATAATGAAGTTTTCATCTTTTCAGCATGAAAAGGATGAGATCCACTGCACTACAGAGAAACAGGTGTACTTGTGGACACACACTAAACTCTCTTCATGGGTATTTTTTGAAAATAATAGTTAAATGTTCAGACTAGTATTCTGACACTTAAAATTCATGTGCACAAATTATGTGCTGGAAACTTTCACTTCACTGTTCGTGCATTTATTCTACGCAGAGTTTACATTATGCACATAAAGAAAACATCTGTATTTTCTAGTTATAGAAGCTTTAATAAACACCGTCTTTGAACCATGACTTTCTTTATATCTGTAGAAGCACAGAATACACAACTGCGTTTCCACATGCTACCTTTCCGATGTGTATGGGATGTGACCCCAAACAAGTATCTATGCAGATAAAGGTGGGGTCTGTGCACACTTAATTCTTGAACTCTACTGAAATTACCCAGCTGTGAGTATTTCTGGAATGGCAACATCCTATCATCGGAAAAAGAACAATTTATTTCATGTAAACTAATTTAAAGAGCTTACAGATGAAAATTGCTCTCAGTCATTACTTGCATAGCCTGGCCTTGAAAGGATCATCAGCTTTCATTTCTTTCTACATCATAACTGAGTTACTCATATCCCAATTAATGTATTGCATCCTTTAAAAAATGTTTGACCCGATCTTTCACTGTCATTCCACCTCATGAGCTTGTGCTTTTCGAGAGGACAGCATCTCTTCCCATCACAACAGTTATAGAAGCATAGAGCTACCAGTGGTGCTGCCCAGATGTACATTTTACAGTTTTGTTCAGGTAAACTAGAACTACATATCCTTGTCCAGTGAAACTATATCTTAGCAATTTTGCTTTTCATTTTTCTGTCAGCAGGCCTGTCTGCTGTGTGCAATCAACTTACTGTTGAAAATGATCAATCTAGCAATAACTGTACCTGTAAATATTACCTATGTTAGCCTTTGTCATTAACTGAAAAATATGTTTTTGTATATAAAATTTTAAGAATCTGTGTACTAGGTACTCTGAAGAAATCTACAAATAATATGTGCTATACTTCCATTTCAGAAGTTGTTTTTATGATTTGATCAAGTACATAATCAGAGTCTCTGGCATGATTTATTAGCTGGTTAATATTCATAACTATATTTTCCTAGAAGCACTTACAAACCTTCTCATTAATACCTGTACAACTATCAGAATTTATATTACACACCAGATGACACTTCCCAAAATCATATTGCCCTCTGTAAGGTAGCCTGACATCCTGCAGGTCTCGATGCTCTCATGGAGCTCTGAGAGCCACCTTTTCCGTCATGATTCCTTGTGCCCCTGACTGAGAGCCCACATCACCAGCCATACTCTGCAAGTGGCTTTTCAGTGATCACCGTACAGTTTCTGGCTCTCTTAAGTTTCTCAAGTAATTCCTACCTATGCATTTTCATTTGACCTAAATAGAAGCTTTTTACTTGCAAAGTATAAAGACTAACTCAGGAAACAAGCAGAATTATAAATGAACACTTGAAATAATATGACCAACAATGATTTGAATGGCTCAAAACTTCTTTAACGATTTATATGTAAAATATGGGTGAAAGCATCTTTAGCTTCAGGGAAGAAGGTTTCTGTTTTCTCAGAAGCTCTCACTCTTTGTCCTAAAATAAACTCAGGGAAAAAAATCTCAGCTTCTAGCATGTTTCTAGAAATCTGCATTTGTTATGCTCCTGCATCTTCTTTATCCTGCAACACTTCTTTACATAGCCCTTTTCTTGCAGGTTTCCTTTTGAAATCTGGAGACCAAACTACCTGCAGCAGTAGAATTCCCTACTTCCCAACCTGAGCAGCAGCAGGGGTGAGGAGGAGGAAAAAAATATCCCACAAGGCAATTTCTGTGAATTATAAACTCATTAGTGAACATTCTGTCTTTGGATTCATTGAAGTCTGCTGATTTAGTTGGAATTTGTTTGAACTGTTGTGGTGGGTTGATCCTGCCTGGACACCAGGTGCTCACCAAAGCCACTCTGTCACTCCCCTCCTCAGCTGGACAGGGGAGAGAAAATAGAAGGAAAAACTTGTGGGTTGAGATAAGCACAGGGAGAGATCACTCACCAATTACTGTCATGGGCAAACCAGACTCGACTTGGGGAAAATTAATTTATTATCAATCAAAATCAGCGTAATGAGAAATAAGCCCAAATCTTAAAACACCCCTCCCTTCTTCCCAGGCTCAATTTCACTCGCAGTTTTCTCTATCTCCTCCCCCTGAGCAGCACAGGGGGATGGGGAATGGGGGCTGTAGTCAGTTCATCACATGTTGGCTCTGCCGCTCCTTCCTCCTCACACTCTTCCCCTGCTCCAGCGTGGGGTCTCTCCCATGGGAGACAGTTCTTCACAAACTTCCCCATCTGAGTCCTTCTCATGGGCTGCAGCTCTTCAAGAACTGCTCCAGTGTGGGTGCCTTCCACGGGGTGCAGTCCTTCAGGAACAGACAGCTCCAGCGTGGGTCCCCCACGGGGTCACAAGCCCTGCCAGCAAACTGTTCCAGTGTGGACTCTTCTCTCCATGGGTCCGCAGGGCCTGGCAGGATCCTGCTCCAGCACGGGCTCCTCATGGGGTCACAGCCTTCTTTGGGCTTCCACCTGCGTGGGGTCCCTTCCACGGGCTGCTGGTGGATCTCTGTTCCACCATGGACCTCCATGGACTGCAAGGGGAGAGCCTGCCTCACCATGGTCTTCATCACAGGCTGCAGGGGAATCTCTGCTCTGGCATCTGGAGCACATCCTCACCGTCCTTCTTCACTGACCCTGGTGTCTGCAGAATTGTATCTTTCATGTATTCTCAATCCTCTCCTCTGGCAGCTGTTGTGCGGCAACTTATCCCCCTTCTTAAGTATTTTATCCCAGAGGTGCTACCACCATCATTGATGGACTTGGCCTTGACCGGTGGTGGGTCTGTCTTGGAGCTGGCTGCAACTGGCTCTATTGGACATGGGGGAACCTTCTAGCAGCTTCTCACAAAAGCCACCCCTGTAGCCCCCTCTGCTACCAAAACCTTACCACGCAAACTCAATACAACTGTATGAATAACAATTACTATGATTCTTGCATTTGTGAAAGTGATTAGGAAACTGCTACACGTGGTTTAAAGTGTGTCATCTTAATTTTATGCTTGGATAATTTCAGTTTGGTAACAAAATTGGTGCTTAGCAAGTACAGCAGAGAGTAGAGGAGAGTGGACAGGGCATGAAAGTTTTGTCATAACATTCTGTAGTCTATAGGGAGGGTGATCACGCGCCCTGAATCACAGTTACCTGAACAGTAACTGGAAACATGGTGTTGACCAAACAGCTAATGCATGGCAGGGCAGCATTATACTTGTTATCACTGGAAAGCATTAGACACACAAGTGTGTACAGGACCTATGTTCTAGGAGGCCTCAGGCTGGAGGAAAGTTTGGTGGAAGCAGCCCTCCCCAGCTCTTATCGGGTGCCTTTCACAGAGGCAGGGAGCAGGCTAGCAGCAGAACTGCTCTGCGTATGAAGCAAATCATTGCTTCAGTCGTAAGCCAGGCATATTCCAGCAGACCCATGGAAGTATTACAGGCACCGAGTATGTCCAAGATAAATCAGAATTTGCTGTGTCTTCGCGGTAGGTGCAGACATATTTCATGAAAGAGGCCACTTAAGGCCCTAAGTGGTCCTGTGTTTGCAAAAGCCAGTCCGCAGAGGGCTGTATGTGAGAGGTATTGGTTATTTTATACTTGTTCCTATATAAGAAGGCAGCTGTGTTGTTGCATTCCCAAAGGATGTCTGAGCTCTTATGTCTTGGAAAAATCAGCTGTGAAATGACTAAGAAAAGTTTAGTTGAATTTCCCAAAGCCAAAAATAGAAGCATGCTTATATAGTAAAGATAGATTGAATCCAGCACTTCTTTCTGCTATAGGTAACTAGCAGCAGAGTTGCTTTTTTTTTCTGTTGTCTGCCTTCCACATCCCATTATAGGGAACGCTTCCTTCCTTTAAAGGAATGTTTTCTCATGATTAGGTTCTCGTTGATTAGATTGTGATTAGCCGTATCAAAATACAGCTTGCTGTATGGCACAAGTCAAGCAAGGTACAGAGTCTTGTGATCTCTTTCCCACAAACAGGCAACCCATGTCACTGTCATCGGATAAATGAGGCGCACACACATCTACAGTGAGGCAAGATTCCTGAGTTAATCCTGAATCTGCAACTGATGTTCTGGTTGACTTTTTCAGAAGCTTCTTCACATTTCTTGGATGCTGTAAAATTGAGAGTGATAAAGTGATAGATTTTGATCTCTAGGACTTAAATGCTATTTGTTCCCCCAAATCCTTTGAGATCTTCTTTGTTTTCATACAGTATATGTATTAGCGAACTTCTTTAAAACCACAACCAGCTGACTGGTTATATTCCTGTCGATGTTATTCACTTGCCTGACTTTTAACATGACTTACTATTCTTACAACTGATCTCCTATTATGGGCCACTTTGCCTGAATTCTTTTTCTGAAATTGCCATTAGTGCTGAGGTAATAAAAGCACAGCAACCTGTACATACTTCACATCACCCAAGAATTTAGCTGTCAGGGTTGTTATTCTGCTTAGTACCTTTTGTACAGGTAAAACCAGCAACATCTTAGAGGCTTTTATCAATTATTGGCCTATTGTAGAATGTATTCCATATACCATGGAATGTGCTGTATACCATTTTGCAACAGTATTGTGGTTTCATAACATCCTATCAGCATATAGATATTGCAGTAAAAGGAGCACCTGATTCTGACTCTGCTCTGACTTTGTGCCGGAGTAACTCCATTGCTTCAAATGGACAGAAGTGAAATCAGACTCAGGTCCGGTAGAGTTGCACAGATGAGCTGATGGGCTAGGCATAAACTTTTGGACTTTGTTGGAAACTATAAATATTCTTAATTCTGCAAGTAAATTTTTATTTATCTTCCTGGGCTTGCCCATGAATGTATTGTGTTTTGGTAGGGGTTGTAGGCCCCAAGTCCTTTGTCTGGCAGTTTTATTTGGTTCCAAGTGTTCTCTTACCCAGCACCAGGAGAGTAATGAGTAGAGCAGTACCAAGCATCACTCAGAGTGGGACTCTGCTGCTTTCATGATGTTGCTGCTGCTCACATAGCTTTTCCCAAATTAGCTTTAAACTAGCTGCTTGGGTCTCTCTGAGAAAGTAACTGCAGCTGCACCGAATGCAGTGCAGCTGCCAGAGATGTTTGGTACCTATCCCACCCATCAGTCTGTGCTGAGATCCATGTTGCCATAGCTACACAGCTGTCAGCACCTGTGCTACTTAAAGTCAGTTGAAGTCGAGTTTCTCAAGCTGCAGTCAACCTCTTTGGTTCAGGGTAAATGAACTCTCAGGTCCAAGTGCCTATCATTGCTGTGCAAAGCACAACATTATCCACATGCTAATGTATTTATGTGTAATTATTTGCATCATTTGCTGTCTGTATTACCACTAGTTTGAATTCTAGTTAATTAGATGATTAGCCATTAGCAGCTGTTCACAGGTATTTATTTTCTAGAAATATAGAAGTTTGTTCCCCTAAACAAAGTTTTTTTATTGTGCAAAGATTAGTGAAGTCTGATGTAATAAATTTTAATATACTGTTACTCCTCCGTGGTGGCTATGACTGTGTTATCCAATATGGGCGCCCATTTTATGCTTTGTGGAATTTTATAGCCAACCAAAATTACAATATACAAATCATTTTCAGAAAGTTAGAGTCAAAAATATGAATCTGAAAGTATTTCCCTGGAACTACCCTGTACACCCTACTTTAGATCTTTTTATTTTCTTTTTCTACAGTAGCAAATCTTTGCTGGCCTAAGACATGGAACTGTGGTACTGTATTTGTGCTGTGCTGTATTTCAACTGCTGTTTCTGCACTGGATGTCCTGATAATGACTTCCATGATTATCCTTAATTGGAAGCACTGGCTGTTTAATGAGTTTTCTCCTGCCTGTGTTGGCCTACCAATCTACGCTCCTACTTGCAGCTCCAGTGCTCCTGGCTCTGCCCTCAATAGAATGAACAAATAATGCAGCCATAAGGGTTTGGAAGCGTTGGAGAAGCTCGCCTCTCCTCTGCCGTTATGAGCAGTAACAGCCCCTTGGCTGAACCAGCACAGAGGTACTGGCAGCATGAGATGTGTGGCTGAGATTGCTTGCTTGCTTCCATGCTCGTCTCGTTGATCGTGTTCACTTTACTCAGCATTCAAGGCATATTAGAGAAAGCAGTGATTGCTTAGGCAGCCAAGTCCCCTTCTTGTAACTGGTCTGGTGATTAGAATTTAAGAAATTGCCTGCTGACTCAGACTAGCCGCACATTGTGTTTGCATCTGGGGCAATCAGAGTGACTGTTTGGGGAGAACACATGAGCCTGGCCATACTCTGCTGGCCGTTCCCTTCCTGCTGCCCCAGAGCCATAATTTTTGGATTAGAGATATCAAGGAAACCTTCTTGTCTGTTCCTCTTAGTATCCGTTTATGGCCCTGTTGTCCACAAATGTGTGCAGCTGCTTTTTGAACCTAATGATACCTTCTGCTTTCACAAGCTTCCATGGTGAAGTCTCGAAGGGAAAAATTCAGCTGAAAATACCACAGTTACACTAAGATTAGCAAGCTTTTTGAGTGTTTTATGAAAGGTAATTACTGCCATAAATATAACCTGTCAAGACTTTGACTTCTTACTTTAGCAGATAGCTGCACAAACTATGAAATCAGCAAAGCAGAGTGATACTTTTATCTCTGTCTTAAGACACTGAAACACAAGAAAGGCAGTGGTGGGTCAGATCAAATGAACAGGGCAATCATGGGTTTCATCCAGTTTCCTCTTTCCAACACTGGCCTTGGTGCTTAAGGTCGATCATAATTAGAGGGAATATCTATAATATTATTTTCCCAGCAGTTATCCGAAGCCTCCAGTGATTTACAGCTCAAAGACATCCTGATCCAGAAATGGTGGTCTTTGGCTTTAATAGTAGCTTGCTGGATTGTTCTTTCACAAAATTATCCGATTGCTTTCTGAATCCCTACAGTCTGGGCATCCGTGACACCTTGTGTAACAGCATGTTGCCTCCATAGGAATATTGAAGCTTGAGTATTTGCATTTAGTTGTTGCGAGTGCCTTATCTGTGTGTGGGAAAATGTATAGATAAAATCATGATTATTTTGAATAGTGAATTCAAAGTGTGTTTACGAGCTGTGAACAAAAAGAGGGAATGATTTGTTTTGATTTATTCATTTGAATTTTTTAGTAATGCTGTTGACATGACATGCATGGACCTACTGCCTGATTCCTGGCTATAATAATAATGAAGCCCAAACAGAAGAAAGTATGGTGTATGGTTCCAAGCATACATGCAAGTTATAGCAGTAACACAGCTATAGGCATACACAGATTTATCTTTACATATTTGTGGAATCAAAGGTCCTTTTTACGGGCACAGCCATTTATTTGGGTGGATCCAAAAGTAAAGTAGCAGATTAAACTTTTGAAAACAATAGTCCTGATTCTGCCAGTCACTTGAAAATACGCTGCATTTTAAACAAGGGATCCTTCCCACTGCAGCCCATGGTAGTGCTTATGCAAGAAAGGCAGGCTTGAGCCTTCAGCCCCAGTGCTGAACTGAGGCATCTGGGGCTTGCAGTCACTGCCCTGTTTGAACTGGAGCCTGTTGACAAAGCTGGGATGGTTCAGGAGCATGGGGAAGGTTCGTAAACAGCTGAAGTGGAGCCTTCTGGGTTTAATGTGTTCTACGATCAGTTCAAACAGGGCAGTAACAGAAAACCCCAGATGTCCAGATCTCTGAGTTACACAACAGCTCCTTCAGAAAAGCAGCTTGAAGTTTTCAGTGGGCTTTATAATAAAGAGCGTGCATGAAATGTTCACCCACAGATAGTGAAGTGTTTGCTTTGCTAGCAGTACTCACCCACCATCAGCTCTCAGCTCATCCTCTCACAGGGGGAGAGATGGAGCTAATATTATTCTTCATCCCTAATGCATGTTTTTACATTACCCTTATGCTATTGTGTGTGGGTTGTATACAGCAGACTTAATGCAGCAATTTGTAGACCTGCATCAATTTAGTGCCTTTTTTTGTTCTTAAAGAAATGCTATATTGAGTGCAAAGTCTGAGGCCTTTATCCACCTGGGCTAAGGTTGAGGACTTTGAAGGAAAGGAGGGTTTGTTTTGAAACTAACAGAAGTTTGGTGTTTTCTATTCATACCTGTAGCTTTGTATCCCACCAGCATTCAATTGCATCCTATCTATTTCATCCACCTACCATGGGATGTGATAAGCTGCATCCTATAAGCACCCATTTCTCCCCTCCTTCAAAAGGAGTCAAGACTGTGAGCTCAAATGCCAACTGTTGTACCGAAGCTGTTTAAAGAATCTCACACCAGGTAACCAGGTTTTAAATTTCCAACATTTCTAAAGTTTTTCTGGGAAGTTCTGCAAATTTAGTGTTTCTAGTGTACCGTGAGGTCAGGATTCTTCCACATAGCACTTGTATTTGGCAGAATATTTTTCTTTTCTACCATGTTACGAGGGTATAACAGCACTGCTACTTGTTGTACTGTCTTGCAGTGAGTGAATTTAAAAGCTCCAGTCTTTTTAAATAGAAAGTTTTTTTGATCATGAAGAATGATTTAAAAGGACCAACACTGATCTGTGTATTCTTATTTGGGTTAAGACTAGTACTTTGGTTTGGTTAAGAATATAACATCACAAAACATGGACTCACACAGTCTCTGGCATCAGTATAGTTAACTAGCCTTACTTTAATGCAGCCTTTCCATGCAAGGAAAGAAGAAGGCTGCAGCTCTGCCATCCCTTCAAATCCAGGTTGCCATCTCCTCAAATCACGCAGTGCTGGGCCTACTTAAAAGTGGAGTACTTCTGCTTTTGAATGCTGTAGGACAAAGATCTTCACCTGATATTCATTACAAGGCTCAATGTGTCTCTGCTGCATCATAAATTATCTCATTATCATGCACAAGACCTTGCAGGTTTGACGCTTCCTGCATGCTTAGACCCTCTTCAAACTGCCTGGAAGGTTTTGGCACAGTCAGGACTTAGCTGAGCACTGTCTGACCTCTTTTGCTTTGCATTTCTCACTGGCTTTTCCCTCCCCTCTTTGACTCTTTCTGTCATTTATCATCAGTATGCTGATATGTACCCATGTGTGGTAATGACTTTACCCCAGTGTTTTCATGTGACTGTAGTGAAAAGATAAAAATTAGTTCAAGTGTCACAGCTCTACTTCTCACACCTCAGTATATCCCTTACCTTACCTCTGCTTCACTAAAATAAATGTTGATGCCAACCTCTAGAAAACCTATCCACCAGTAAAAGACTTCTGCTGTGAAGAACTGTCTGTAATGGCTGACTGGTCTTACTGGAGTACTCTAAGAGGATTTTAATAGGGTTTTTCTATCAAGGCTTGGTCAGTAAGAGTAGACACAATGTTTTTATCAATCAGGTGTCTGATTATTGCAGACATTGTTGGTCCTTCATATCGTAGTCAGTGAACAGTGTAGTATTCTAAAACATGAGAGGACACATCTGATGCTGATTTGAATTCATTATAAATCAGCAGTCAGTACTGATATTGTCTTACTTAATTTTGCCTGAGATCATGAGAAATAGAACAGGAATGCAAGTTCCGTTTCCACAAGTGTGAGGAAATGCTTCATTAAATCACAGTTTTCTGGGTGACTTTTCAACCTTCCTCATTCAATCAGCTGTACAACACACTGCTTTCTCTTAAATGCCCTGGACTCAGGGAAGTAAGAGCAGAAGAATCAAACAGCTGTCCCTAGACAGCAACAAACCTTGATGTGACGGAATGTGAGAAAACCAGCTAGGTGGGGTCTGGTTCTGCAATGTTCAAGCAAGTAAGGTGCTCTCAGTAATTCCTTCAGAGGCTTTCAGAGTGCAGGGTTTTGAACCACTTTGTTAGTGCATGTTGGTGTTAGGCTATTGTATGTCACTCTTCACAGATTAGTGGGTCCTACTCCATGTCTATGCATCAGAAGAAGCAGGCACCAGGGTGAAACCTACCCTGCAGACTTCGCGTAACAAAGTTAGAATGAGCCTCTGTGGCCCATTAAAGCTTAATGTTTTTAATATACAGAAGGGCTTCCATGTATTAGGGCGTCAAAATCTTCTTCTACTGCATCATCAACGTAGCATTTACAGTCCTACCCACTGAATTGAATTTGTCACTCATTTGAGGTTGAATTTGAGACTGAATTGAATCTGTCAGTCATCTGGGGATGATGCAGAGATGGGAACAGCAAGTTGCAGAGACAATGATGCACTTCTACATCTCTGTTGTCTCAACATGTTGTATGCTTATAAAAAAATCAATGCTTTATGCTAGTGGACATGAACAGGTGTTAATTGATATTTAGCACAGCCCAAAATTTGTACCTGGGTAAGGGGTACCTAAGCTATCCTGGCTATGACTAGGCAAACCCCAAACTCTTTACCTATTTTCAACATACTTCTAGTTCTTCCATCATCTCTTTTTCCTGCTTAAAACTGGAGCTAATATACCATAGGTGCTAATTTAAAAGCAAGCTCAATTTTCTTCATAATAAGACCAAATCTTTTTTCTCTTCAGTGTCCTTAATGGAAGACTGTGAAACATTGTTTTGGTTTTCTTTTCAACCAGGTGGGTTTAGCTCATCACTGTAGTGTACTGATGGCTGCTGCTTTAGCCAGTTGTCCAGAACCCTCTTATCTGGAGAAGACTGATGATAGCAAATGATGCTGGTGAAAGCCTCAAAGGATTATGAAACATTATGAATTGTCCACTCTTCTGCCTCACATATTATGCCTTTTGCCCCAGATTCTTTTTGTGGGGGAAAGTCTGTAGTGTAAGGAGTAGGATAATTCACCACATTTTTTCAACAGCCTCTGCTGGCAAGGTCCAAGGGGTCTCTACATGAAAACTAATAGGATATTCTTGCTCTAACTGAACTGGTAGAATTTATTTGCTGTAGTAGAGATGCTTGTAGGGTCTAATTCAACGCAAATGTTCCTGCCTGTTTTGAGCAGATAGTGGTTATACTGAGTGTATTCCCTTTCAAATGGGAGGACCCTTTACCAGGGCAGATAAACTGAGCTTGTTACCATTACTTAGATTTCCAGTGACCACATGATTTATCACGATTTTTCTGTCATAGTTTTTCTTTTATGGAGAGAGCAGCTTAATATAACTGCAGGAATGACTGGATTGTGGTAAGCAGCGTGCAGAGCTTGCACCAAAGAGTATTTTGAATGTGTTGACTTTTTCAAGAGCTCGTAAAGGCCATGAGGGCTAGCTTGAAGATTTAAAAAGTGTGCTGGGAGTCTCTGGTCTAAGCTATCACAGAAATTGGTCACTGCACACATATGCCTGCTCTCCAGCTCACAAAGTTGTCTTCAGACATACCTGAACATACTTTGGGCAGCTTAAAACTGTCTGGTAGGTTCTGGGAGAGAAAGGGGAAGGGAAAAGTAAATTTTACCATTCCTGATGAACACCATATTGTTGCAGTGACGCTGTTGGTGATGCCCAGTGTGTAACTAATACAAAAAGCAGCTTGGGTGTATTCACACAAGCTGTCATTAACACCATTGGATTGCAATTGCGTATCCGAAGTATGGTAGCTAGTGTGTTTTGCTCTAATTTTTTTCAGACTTCATAAGATTATATTGTATGTACCAGCAACAACTATTTCAGTGCCTGGGATCATGCCCTGGGCAGATTCAAACTGGCACTCCAATGGGAAGAAAACTCTATAAGGTATGGCTATTTTTCCAAAGCAGCTGATCATTCATGAGAATAACATGAAATATTATTACCACTAACTGTTCTTCCAATCTGGGGTTTATTCAGTGCTCTTTGACTTCAGAGTATAGGCTCCTTTTGACTCCAGATAATGTAATTCTTGTCTTTTGTAATAATTTTCTAATAAGCTACAGTCTCATTCAGTTAGCTTGGTAAGCAGTCCTATTTTGTGAACTGTGTTTTATTTTGAAGGTTCAACTTGCATCTAAATTATGAGAAATACATGGAAATAACATCCTTTACTTATCAGCATGTAGATTTTTTTTCCATAATTCTTGTGAAATAAAAATAGAAATAAGGTAAAAGATCTGACAGAAGTAATGTAGTACATAACTCTGGAGGCATTGCTATCTGGCAGAACAAATCCTAATGAAATCATCATTCAAAGGAAACCTTGCTTCACGTTACAGAATGAATATGAAAATGATAGATGAATATGCTTAAAAAGAAAGTAGATAAATAGACAGAAGGTGGAACTGAATAAAATTCATCTAACTTGGGTAGTTTACGTATCATTTTGTACTTATAAACCCATGTTGTAGGTGCCAGCAAAGACTTGGTGTTTTCCCCTGGCTTTCCATCAGTAAGTCATCACTCCTGATTGATGTCCTATCACTGGATATCCTGTGGCAACTACTCCCCAGCAATTTGGCACATCCATATTACTCACTTTCAATCAGATAAGACATTTTCTTCAGCACCTGCTCTCACCCTCAGTAAGCTTTCTCTAAATTTACATGAACTTTACTAAGAACTGATTTAAGCCCAGTGTGGTAATAAAAGTATCCCCATTAATAAATGAAAGGTAATTTTCTTGCAAAGTAGAATAAAACTTCTGCACAGTTTTGATACTTTAAGGGTATGTTTTATGATTGATGTGTTAAACCTGTTTCTCTTGAAGTGGCTTTATATATCAACATCCAAGAACGTATACCCTCATTCTTGAAGTCTGGCTCCTCCTGCAGTTCCAGCTGTCCCATCAAGACTGAAATCAGACAATTTTCAGGTGTTTCCTATAGCTGGTCAGAGAGTGATACTTTACTAGCTTCCCTTTCTGTGATGCTTGTAGTTCCTGTGCTCCCCCAAAAAATGCAAATTTGACTTAGAAGACTGCTGGTGTGATGCCTGAGGAGTCGATAACAATCACTCCACAGCTCTACTGAACTCTGTGGGTTCAGGTTAACATCTGAATTGCTTCTCCCATGATGAGCAACTCTCTCTTACCAAGCATGGAAAGGCATCATTCTGTATGACTCTGGACTACAGTCAGAAGCAGTATTTTTATTTCCCTTGAGGAACAGTGGAACTTAAAATAGTCTGGGTTTTGATTTTTCATTTGAGAAACCAAATTATTCATGGCTAGCCTGAATTATGAAAGATTTACTTTGAAGAACAATATAAAACTGCTGATGCAATTAAAATAAAAATATTATTCAGAGGTAAGGCTATAGGAAGAACAAGGAAGTATAAAAGCAATTTAGTTTCACGGGTTTTAGAAGCATTGCCCTTCATCTCTTTAAGATCTATTTTTATTAGAATTTTGCAGCCTGAAGGTTAATTCATTTTTTCATGTATATTTGTCTTTCAGAAGCTTATTGATTTAGGTGGCTGTTTGTACGGCAGTGGTCTAGAAATTTTAATTTACATGAGCTGTATCTATATTTCTTCTGCAACCTACACAAATGGCTTTTTATCAAAGCTTCTTTCAGTTGGTCGCTTTTTTGGAAAACTATGCTAAATGCAGATTGGCCCACTAATGAATTGTTCCATAATCCCTGGGATAATGAAGTTTGTTTATTCAGGTCTGTGTCCTGTGTCCTTTACCTTTCCTGCCAGGATCTTTCCTGTTCCCCCCCACCATGTAACACCACCAAATCCCTCTCTCCACTGTGCTCTTATTCCCTTTTCTCCCTCAAAACCAACAGGTCTTGTTATGGGTCTTACCTTCCCTCTCTGGCTTCCTGGCTGAAACACCCGCAGGCTGACCGGCTGGCTAGCAACACTTTCTTTTCAAGTAAGTAGCGCTCTGTAGCCCTAACTAACATGGTATTAATCTAATTCATACACAGTGGCAGCTCATATCATGAGCCAAATCTTTGACTGACAAAACTTGTGTGACTTTGGTTAAACCAAGAACTTTGTCGATTTAAACCAGAGCCTAATCCTTAAAGTGGAAGTAGTAGTCATGTAAGAAGCTGCTGGGTGATCTCATAAACTGAATTTATCACATCTCTGATCCTCCATTTTTCTACAGGTTTCTATACTAATTCATTCTCACTTTGAGTCTGCCCTGCTTTTCCATGCTGCTGTTGCGAAATCCATTGATGTGTTTAGTTCTCATTTTGAAGCCAGGTGGCATTCAGATCCAGAATAAGCTAAGCTTATTTTGCAGGTTGTTCAAAAGGGGCTTTCATAGCTCAAGTCATAATTTAAAAATATGTATGGTTTCAAGTAGATCCATGTGTTTATGTGTGTTTACCAAAGTGCCTGGATGCATAAAGCCAAATATGAGCCTAATACAGTAAGAAAAGCAAATTTGTTTCTTACGGTTTTGCCAAGACTTGTTATTCTTGTTACAAACCAAGCAATATTTGGTGGGTTTATATATCTATTATTTGAGTCATGTGATTATTATTTTTTACATTCCTACCTTTCATTTAAAATGCAAACCAAATTTTGTTCTCACAATTACTGAGAAAACACCATCCAAACAGTCCAAACCAATTAAAGTCTAAGGCAGGGTAAAACCAGAATGAACCCAAAAGCTCAGAAGCCCAAAGTCTAACAAGAAATCCAGATGAGCTCATTCTTACAGTTGATTTTTTTCAAGGTGATTGTAAGTTATGATTTTAGGGGCACACTGACTCGTGAGTTTTGATTGCAATAGACCAAAAATAACACCTTATTATAATTGGGTTATTCAAATGGAGAAATAACCAACAGTTCTTACCTTGTGGGTAACCTTCCAGAAACAGTCACAGTCCATGCTTGTGCTTGCTAAGACAATGGCAATGTGGGAATGGACATATCAGATCATCGTGGAGATGAATCTGTTCAGCTATCGCTACTCAAGTCTCTGTTAAGCAGTAAACAGAAAAGAAAGCGCACTCTATGGGGTTGTTAGATGGAGCCCTGCGGTGCGGTGCGGACCCAGACCTTTGAACTTCTTGAAAATGACGTCCATCTAGTGGGCACAACTCGATATTACAGCAGCAAAAACCAACGCCCTCTTAAAAGGTGTGTTAGTATTGTCTATATGTACAAATGTGACTTTTTTTTTAAAGGAGATGTGTTTATTTGTGAATTCTTGAAGCCTGCGAGAGAGTTTATCTGATGGACTACTTTTCTCAATAAGCCCATCGTTCTTGACAGAGATATATTCCCACTTTTGTATTTTTTTTCAGATTCTTACCTACATCCTGATGAGGCTGGCGTTTTCTTCAAGTTCAGAATCTGGACTTTGGCTCATTCCCTGCTGATAGATTTGCCACCAGTGAACAAGTGGAATTTGGAGAAGAATGATCGATCACTATCTGAGTGATCCAAACTGTATAAATGAATTAAAGGCGCAGTTCTGCAATCTGTCTCCATTTGCTTCAGCAGACACTACATCAGGAAGGCTCCTGAGAGACTTAAGTGAATCCTCTTACTTGTGTGCACTAGATCTTGCTGCCTAGGAGATGTACAGCTGGCATAAGTAATAGCACAGTGTACCTGAACTGTGTTTAAAAATAGGAACCCTGTTAAACAGAAAGGTAAAATCTGGAATTAGCATGATTAACAAACAGGTTTTCATATCAATTTTATTTATGAAGACTAATTGAGAGTATCCTGAGTACCTTGTGATCTTGACTACCGTAACCTGTGGAAGTAATCATAGGTCAGAGAACAAGAAACAAATTACAAAACCCTTTTGAAAGTATCATGTGATTTTGACACCACTTAATCAAAATTATTTAAAAGTAAAGTGTTTTTTGGCACCAAACGCAAGTGTTGGACTGCCAGAAATGGGAATCCTGCTGCCTTTCACGCCCCCCCCCTCATGTCAACACGGAAGGGTAGCGCTGTTGCCACCTATGCACTGCAGTCATCTACCCTCCCTGGAGCCTCTCGTTACCCATGCTGCTTGAGTGAAGTGAGTAACTGATAGATCCGTGTCTCTGGATCTCAGCCAACACAGTGATCATTTACTTCAGTTATTTAACAGAAGGGCCGTGACCACAGCGTAGAACTGCAAAGTGGTTGCAAGTCTTGCTTTGATGGCCTCTGAGTGTTGAGTGTCCTGCTGTGCATGCTCTTTTTCTCCTTCAAGTGCCCGTATCAGGCTAATTAATTTCCCAGTGAGCTGTGTTGTCCCTAATGCTTTGCAGAATGAGTAGGGCAGCATTCCCAACCATTAACTTCACTTAAAAATTGATGTTTGCAATTTGACAAGACGTTTCCTTCTTGTGATGTGTTTAGTATGCTTGTTACAGCGAAGAAGTTCCACTGGAATGGAATACCTCTAGCGAGAAGCTTCAGGGGTACCAACTCAGCTATTCTGTGTGAAAAACACTTAGGCGTTCTCAACAAGTTTTAATTCTAACAGCCTTTTAAAGCTGCTCTAAACAGAGAAAGTCAACAAAACCCTACTCAAGCTGTCATTTGGACAATTCAAAAGCACAGTAAATACTGAGACAGTTGGTAAGTGACGTGTTGGCGTGTGTTGGTGCTTAACTATTTGCAATAGCTTAACTTTCTGATTTGACTAACTTAAAATTCACTGCGTGCTCTTGGCTTTCATTTTTGAGAGGGAAAGCCATGAATGAATGTAACTTTATTCTCTTTTGGACATCAAAATGGTTAGTTATTGCTGTTAATGCTAGTATTCATAGCACACCAATTCTATTCCTTGCATATAGCAATAGAAAAAACTACTATAATACCTGAGCACCTTCCAGCTGTGCATGGTAATGTTTACATTCTCTTCAGAGAGGTGCAGGTGTGAAGGGAAAGAGTTGGTTCAATTACTAAAATAGCTATACATGTCACTGTGTATGTTTTAGAGAAAGCAATTCCTTATATCTCATGGAAGCAATAGTGAACTTTGCAAGGACTCTGGAGGAGGCCATCCCCTTTGTATCTGCAAAAAGTTCTGTCAACTGTAGAGATCTGTGTCACCTTCGTTCTAGAGCTCTGGGAGCTCTACCCTCACTGTGGAGAGGCAGTAACCTCATGCAAACAGGCTTTATTTCCAACTAGTTTTCAGTATGGAGCATTAGGCAGTCTTTCCAATGTCCTGGAGTAATCTCCAGGCACTGACTATGACAGCAAGTGAAACATAAACCAAAACTACTCCTGGACCTTAAGAAATATTTTGATATTTTTTTTTGCTATGTAGATGCTGTTCAGAACAAGGGATTCCCCTTCTCTGCCAAGGTTAAATATTTGCAAAGAAGAGCAATTACCTTTATAAACATTGCAATATGCCTGAGGGTCATTTTTTTCTTACACAGCATTAATTTTAAAAGTAATCAAATCTCCCAGGAGTGCAATGTCACATGAAGTCATTTAAACTGTCAGAAAACAAACAGAACAGTTAACACTACCTTTTCATCTTTGCCGTTTTCTCTGTTATGCCCAAACTTTACAAAATGCAATAATGCAAGTAGGAGATCTGGCAGTCTGATGTGTGTCCATCCTGAGGCACAACGGAGGGAGTGAAGAAGAGCGCAGCTGCCTGATTTCTGAACCATCTTGTTTTTATAGGCTCTTACGTAAGCCTTTTTCATCCTGACTCTGTATTTACCAAGTCAAGGGTCTGTCTCATTGTTCCATTAGTGCACTACCTGAATTCACAGCAAAATAATGAAATATGGCAATAGATCTTATTAGCTGTTGTGTGTGGAACGTAGCTCAGTCCCAAATGCTCTCCTGAGAGAGCCCCGTTCCTCTCAAAGCAGATATCGATGAGAGTAAGATTATATGCGGCAAAAGAGAACAACAAACTTTTTCAAAACGGTGAAATCTAAATTGCATGGCGCAAATGCTGTTCTTTGGGAAAGCGAGATTTTTCAAATGAGCTATGTATAAAACCACTGATGGGGATGCACAGGTAGAGTGGACGAAGTGCTCCCGCCCTCATTCCTCTCTTTCTCTCCTTGTTCCTGGCAGGAGTCTAAGTGGACTGAGGCTACAGGGGCTGCCTCCCTGCTTGTACACGCTGCAGCTGATGAGCTTCAAATGTTAGTCTGAGCTGGGCACAACACATTTAAAGGATTAATTTTCACACTTTGGTCTGAAGATGCAGCGTTTTAAAAAGCACATTTCTTGCCTCGCTGTGGATGAGGTACCTGGCTCATTTGTCCTCCCTAATTTGCAGCTCTGAGTGTTTCTGAGAGTGTTAGGACTGCCTCTCTGCTGTATCGCTTCCCGTCGTGTAACCGCTGGATCTGCGACATGTCTTTGAACAGGCCTGTTTGCTTGCTGCATTATAACTTATAATTAGACTGACTTTATTTGTGACCCATTCAAGAGATACAGGTAGGCTTTTGGATGCTTCTGTCCACCAGACAAAGGTTATCGTGGCTGAAAGCTCTCTGGTTTCTCCTGGCTCTCGAGAGGCTCAGCACTGGGGCAGCATGAGCTTCCTCAGCCCTGTCAGCAGTCAAGTGTTTCTTGGCACATGCGGAAGCTGAATGGTAGGCACCTGGAGAACTCTAAAAATGAAATAGGTACCTACTTAGGTTTAAGAGCCTTCAGAGTTGGGCCGCAGCTAAGCAGAGGTTTTTAGTATCACTGTTTGTAATTGCAGCTAAATTCTGCCTAGCTGCCTGCTTAGATACTGAAGTGCCTTTTTGGGATCTGGCCCTAAAGCTTTTTTGAGCTTTCTTATGCATTAAATAAAAAAGAAAAGGCAATTAAGAAGTCTTGCTTAACTGCATTCACCTCTTGAAGAGAGCTACAAATCAGCCTTGTTTCCTCCTCCTGAGAATCGTTAGATCATTTGTTACAAGGGTGAAGGGAGCCTCTGCAGCGTTTCACAGCAGAAGCGTGTAGGGCTGCTCTATGGACTGCTCTGTTCCGTTGTTTACAAACCATGTGTGCTAGCTCGAGCATCCCAGATGGATGTTTAGTTTGAAAAGCGATACATCAGCTGCTGTTTAATGAGGACTCTGCAACCTACCTTTCTCAGATGCTGTTGCTTATTAAGCTGTTCACTGATTAGGAATATGCAGATGCTGTTGGCGGAAGCAATAGTTGCCTTTAGTCAGAGTGGAAGGACTTCACCATTGCTAACTCAGAGTTATGGCAGCAGAATTGGACCCCGGGGGTTAGGTGTAAGGACAGAGGAGACAAACAGGCTTCTATTCTCTTTCCAAGAAAAATGCTGTCAGCAAGGGGTGTTGCTGTGCTCCCTGGCCCAGGAGAGGAAATCTTTCTCCATCGCTGCCTGTGTACCCTGCTCGTATTGCTGCTTGGGCTTTCTCTGCAAGAATTTCAAGAACAGGTGAGCAACTTCTCTTTGCTGCTTGCTTGTTTGGGCTGGGGTGTGAGGGCAATAGCAATCAAAAACGTTGGTGTTTAATACCTCTGAGGGAGGCCTGCAAAGAATAAGCTTGTTACAGTAAAAGAGCGTGGCTTATTCTCTGGTGGTGGAGCCTTCTCTCATTTGGAAGGCAATTAGTACTTCTTCACGAAACTAAAGGCTTCGAGACTGCATTTCTCCAAAGAGACTCCCCAATATGCTCTACTGAAATTGTAAAGATACCTCTGAAATAAACTGTAGTGTGCCATTCAAGTGCCCTGGTTTAGTATTAGTGTTGTTAACTATTTCCTGTCTCTCTAATTTATTTCTGCAAGCTTAAAGAGAGCCCCAAACCCTCACCAAAACTGATGGTGCTCATGGGAACCGTGGTACTGATATGCTTGGAGAATTAAGTTGTTTATTCATACTGAGCTATAGCAGCTATGCCAGTGCTCTCAGACCATCTGGTTTGTTTGCCTCAAAAGTACCTTGCCAAAGTGGCAATTCTCTGTCTAACTTTGAAATATGAAAGGTGAGTTCAAAAGAAAGCATTCGATTTGTTTGTTTGGTTTTTGTGGATTTTTTTAGAAAATTTACGTTAGTGAAATAAAACACCAAGTACTGATGTGTTGGACTCACCTCCTCCAAAAAAACTGAAATGCGTTATATTTTGTATGTACTTTTAAGACAGAAGCACAACAATTCTTCTAGGTGCTAAGGATAATGCATGTGTGTGTATAGGAATAAGGACTGTTTAACAGGTGAGAAAATTCCATTATGGGGGGAAAAATGGAGCTTAATCTTCAGCTCTCTTATCACTGACTTTGGGAATACTGTCTCTGTTCAGTAGTTTGCTTTAGCTTTGGTGCAAGATAAAGCCATTCTATGGTATTTCCCTCATGCTTTGGCTTTCTGGGAAGTGAAGAATCATCACTGTGAACAATATCCTTCCTCTTTAAGTTGCTTTTTCCAGACAGTTTCAGGATGTTGGTTTTGCTTACTTTAAGACCTCCTTTTTCATTAATGCAATCACATCCTGTAGCATAGAGATGCCCATGGAGTAGCGAATAATCACGGCAATGAATCTTGGTATCTACAGACTAAACAAGCTGCATGACTTAAGCCCATGCCTGAGTGGCAAAAATTCTGGCCATGATCTTGAGCTGATTAAGCCCACTGCCTCTGTATCTCCAATTCTAAGAGAAATAGTGGTGATAGCTCACACAGTCATTGCAGAAATTAGTGCATCTATATAGAAACATTTTACACATTTTACTATACAGCATATTAATACACTAAGAATTACCTACTTGCTTTCCCACTCACACAGAGTATTCTATTTCTGTGATGGGAAAGGAATGATACCATAGTCAACTGAGAAGAGCTGGTGAAGTGTTATTGATAGCTGCATTTTATTTACCAGGAGACTGGTAATACTCTAGAAGTATTTCTCTAGTCATTTCATTCACCATACACACACATTCTTTTGATGAGCAAAGAAAAACTAATGAAAAGCCTATGATAATGAGATCACAAGACCAATATGAAAAGAAACTGAGAAATGCTGACAGTCTTGATTATTATAATAATCTAGTACAGGAGCAAACTGCATGATTGTTCTAATATACACTCGTGGCAAAAGAAATTAAGAAAATCCCCAAGCAATTGTCAAACTCTTACTGGCATTTGTGAAACTGTGTGTTGCAGCAGCAAAGACACTTTTCACTTGCATTTAACATATATATTTATAGTTGGGAAATGGTGTATGATATTAAAAGCGTGGCATTGTTTCTTGTATTAAATGCTTTCTGTCATTTAAGCCAAAGAAAGGATTTGCATTGCCCCATTTCTGCAGACAAGGGCGTTCATTGAATGCTCCTATAGACACTAATCACACCCAGTAAAACACAAGGACTGTTACTAGCTGAATTATTACGGAAACCACTTACTTCAAGCAGAGAGAAATAAGGAAGAAAAATGAGTGCAGCTCAACTGGATGCAGTACTGCAATTACTTTGTTTCTTGAGGAGTTATTTGAAGTAGCCTACCTAGGAAAGACAGGTTTGCTACATCTGGTGACAGAACTATACAATTGTGATATAGGTCTGAGGGTGAAGTGGAAGTATAAAAAATTGTTCCTGTTCTCCTGAAGATTGCAATATCTGAATGCAAGGCTGGGACAGGGCAGAATGTTAGCTATGCCACAGCGGGGATGGTTGTAGAAAATCTAGGCATCATTTGGGTGTGGGGAAGTATGATTTGTAAGGTTGGGTTTTTTTCAAACTAAGAATTAATCCAAGATAAAACTTATCATTATTTTACTGAGTTAGTCCTAGCTTGGACTGGTGTCTCTGTCCTATGAATCTTATAGACACAGATGTCTGCACTGATATGAGGGGAAGCAAAGGTAAACAAGGAGATAGGATTTTTTGCGTATGTTTTTTGTTTTCTTTTCTTTTAACAGCAATTATGGCTTAAGTGTCATGAAAAGCCTTAGCCCTGCCTCAGGGCTTGTTGGGCTGGATCAAAACTTTTGCAGTCAGCTGATGCAAACATGGTCTGCTACAAATTCACTCTGCCTGTTCAGATTTGTTCTGAATGTGCTGCTGGGCTAATGTTTTGCTATAGGCTTCATGCCAGACCAGGCATTGTCAGCTTGCTCCCAGCTGCATAAAACTGGCAGACACTATATATTGTATTCTGGCTAATTCATCGAAAAAGTGCTCATATGCATGCCGTTCAGCAGTTACAGGTGGCATATCAAAGACTGGAGGACCACTGCAGTACTCTGTGAGAAGCTATGCCGATGACAACAGGACTAATTTCAGAGCAAAGTGGCAGTCAGTGTTCACGAACCGGTCACAGATCCCCAGTCTGCAGAACAGTAAAACTGTATTCTCCCAGGCTTTTCAGTTGCCAGGAGCTGCTAGGCTTCATCCTCAATCCCTCCATACTCACCACTTTTGCTGCAGCCCCAGAGTTTGGCAGGGGGAGCAGGGAGTGAGTCTGTTCTCAATCCGTGGCCACTTTAGGGATCAAAGCAACCTTCAGGACAACTGGGAAGTGTTGAAGCTACCCTGTGTTGGGCCAGCTACTGCACCAGCTGCAAGCTTGAAGGAGCACCCCAATGTGCTTTTTCCCATGAAGAGGAGGATGGAAGAGAAAGGCATCATCCAGCATCTGAAGGTTTTGTCAGTTTTCAGCTTCTCCTTTACAGTTACGCCCTAGCTGTTTTGCTCTTCCTTCACAGATGGAACAGGGCCCCAAAATTCAACTGCTGAGATGGAAGCATGTTTAATAATGTATTACGAAATAGACGTGGTGAAAAATTCCAAAATAGATGGAGGATTTTAGTGCCAGATTGTGCCCTGGGATTCCAATGCATATATTCAATAAAAGCTATTAAAAATGTTCGTGTTTCAAGGAAGAATTTGGACTTTTGACACAATTCCTTCTTTTTCTTTGGGAGCCAAACATTTTCTGTGGTAACAGAAAATATTACAAGAAGAATAAATATAATACGTTTAGGCATTAAAATGAATAACAGTCCTTGATCTATTTGCTGAAGATTACAGGCATGAGATGTGAAAGCTGTTGGTGGCTTGAAGCAAGATATTTGCTGTGATCGGCACTGCAGCTTTACTTATGTTGCAAAATATGAAGGAGATGACTAGAGAGGTGTCTAGATCATCACATCATATGGGAGGTTGCTATGCACCTTGTGATCATAGCTTTGGCCAACGTTTTGCTGTTCTTTCATTGCCTGTTGAATCAAGCGATCCTAAAATCTTAGGGTAATGTACTTGCCACACACGAGCTGCTGCCTCCCATTCCAGAGGGGTCAAACCTCGGTGGTGAATGCGTAATTGCTATATGTATAAGGGAAACGTTAAGCCTGTTTCCTGGACTCCCAAGGTGCTGCATGAAAGAAAATGGCATTGAATGAGTGAAATGCTTCTTTTTTCCCAAACACCCAACCTTTCAATTTCCGTACTGTTTCAAATTGGAGCAATATAAGTGTCTATAGAGAGAAACTTTCTTCTCAGGAAAGGAAGTAACTCCCATCCTTCTCTCCCTCCCCAAATGTTTAGGGCAGTCTAAGTATGCTTCCATTCCTTTTTTTCAGGAATGGAAGTGAGTGCCTGCCTGCCCCCGGCTTGTGCTTCTTTCCTGGGGAATGGAGAGACCCTGAGCTCAATACCCGAGTTTTGGAGCTCTCAGTTGCCTCTTGCACTTCTGGGACCTGTGCTGTATCAGCTGGAAGTGTAACTCACAGTGGTGATGGCACTACAGCTTTACAGGAATGTGCCTAGCAGCCTTTGAGTCCCTAGATCAAGGTAAACTCCCTTGCTGAGCTACACAGCATCACGTAAGTTGACGTTAAACCTTTAGAAACCTGTAGGGCAAATTCCACCTGAAACCTAACCTGCTTTAGGGGGTGCTTATCAAAGCTGAGTTGTCTCCGCAAAAATGCTGTTTCATCAATGTTGACTTTTTTGATTATTATTTTTTTTGTCAATCTCATCAGAGAATTCCAAGCCAATTGCAAACAAATGTGATTTTTACCCTTCCTATTCCTTTATATATAAGGCACAGATAATGCCTGGTGTTTATTTCATTGGGATGCAGTGCGTGTCTTCAAACGTGGTCTCCTCTTCTAGGAAAATCTAACGTGTTACATTTTTGGCTGTTGAGCGGACTGTAACAGTAAAGCCAAGGGCCTCTGCCTGTAAATACTAGCCACAGCTAGCTAGGGTGTGGTTTCCAATGATTTAAATACTTATAGGATGCCAGCAGAGGGTGAAACAAGGAGGGGGGGGATAAAGGAGGGGACTTGTTTGTTTTAATCTCTGTGGAACTGCTAGCTGTACAGAATTGTTTTCTCAAAGAAATATTTGGAAATAATTGCACACTGGTGAGAAGGGAAGAGGAAGAGCTGTACTTCTTGTTGTCATTGTTCAAAGGTTTGAAAGGCTTGCTACTGCTTTCCAGCATTTATTCGGACCCCTACATAAACTTTCTAATCTGTGGAAGTGGTGAGCACCCACGACAACAACAGGTAAAGTTCATCTCAAAACAAACAATTCTTGAAGAGCTGGTGCAGAGTCTGCTTCCACCATGTCATTAATGTGTTCCCTCTTCCCTCTTGTCCAGAACTACAGCATTCCAGACAAGCTGAGTTCGCTCCATGTTACAACCCACATAGCTGCTGTACCAAGTCGCGTTTGGCTGTGGTGCTTACCTAGTGCTCTGTGAGTATTTTCCGATCTCTATTTCCATGGTTGCCCTTAGCATTGCTGAAGTTTAGCTAGTCCAAGAATCAGGGTGCCCTGATGGATTTAAGAAGCTAGAATACACAGCAAAAATGAATGAACTTTACTTAAAATACAGCCAGTTGGTTCTTTTCCTCATTAAAGAAATGAACTGTGGCAGAAAGCCAGGGTGTTTCTCTCCTGCAAAGATCATGCACCAGTCATACCTTAGCCTGCTCTTGTCCTCTCCTGTTGTCAGTGTGGTGCATCTGCACTAGCAAGCTGTGCTTTTCATTCCAGAGTGATGAAAGGGAACAGCAATAAATTACTATGCCTTTTAAGAAATCTCCAAATCTTACCAGATCTCACATTTCATTCTGGCCACTCTTTCATGTCATTCTTTTACTATTACTTTAATTGCCACTGCAAATCTACAGTTTGCTGCTGTTCTGGGGTACCTAGCACTTGAAGCTACTGTTGTGAAATAGTATGGAGGCAGAAAGTGGAGATTCTCTCTCTTCCTTTTTTGTGAATTCCAGCTCCTTGTGAAATCCCCAAATTCACAAGTTCCCATGTTTCTGAAAAGAGCGAACCTCTATGTACTCCGAGGTATTGTTACACTGCTAAAAATGGAAACCTGATGCTGCTTCTTGTGAGGTGGAGGGGAAAGAGTTGAGAAAGGTTGCAGTTTTACCCCAACTGTCTCATAGTGCTTGAATGCTGGGAGTAGAAAGCAGTATAACAAATATCTGAAAATGTAGCCACTTACCAGTCTTTTATATAAATTCCAGATTACGGGCCAAACTCACTGTTGACATAAGCAGATGCAAATCTAATGAAGTCACTGCAGTTAGTTCTACTTATGCCAGAGGTGAATTTGTCCCTATTTTTGGAACATGCTAGTTCTGTGCTACGGTGTTGGCACACTCTATCATGTCAAAATCCTGTTCAGCAATGGCTGCGTGCCACTGGCTGACTGACAGAATGCATCATGTCAAACATCTGCCTGATAATGGTCCCGTTCTGATTTTTGACATGATGTGTCATGCCACTGTATCGTGCCCGAAGGCATCTGATAGGATCTGATAACAAGGAATGTGCATTAATTGAATATCGGAGCATTTTGTCATCCTGCGGAAAACAGTGATGTCTGTGTTAGCGCATCTATAAATCTCTTGCAAGTGCCTCCTGTACTTGGGTGTAAAATGTTCACTAATGTGCTCCCACCTCAATGTCTTGCATTAGCACAGTAGATGATAAATCATTTTCTGGGTTGGTCTGGTTCTGCTTTAAGGACTGATAGTGGATTTTCTCCTGAGAATGATCAATTGGCATTGAAAGAACTTGTTCCTGTTCATGATTTTACAGACTTGTTACTGCTTACTAAGCATAGATGGGTGGTGTTTTGGGTTGTTGTTGTTTTTGTTTTTGTTTTTTATTTTATAAACTAGCATCGGGCCTTATTGCCCTTGCATCTGAAAGCATGTCAAACAGAACGGTGCTAAACAACACCTTCCCTAAACCAGGAAACATGTTTCACCGTTCTCTGCGGCAAGCAGCGCAGCTTCCCTGAGAGGATCTGCGAGGGTGGATAGCAGCCAGTCGTCCAAAGGCGAGGAGGCCGGGTGCCAGGAGACGAGCGGCCGGAGGAATGCCTGACGGCAGCCCGGCCCGACGCGCTCTCGGTAAGAAACTCCAGGTCGGGGTCAGGCGCTTGTCCAGGAACAGCGAGCTCCAGAAGGCGGCACTTGCTATTGCCGATCGACGGCCGCCGGCTCCTGCAGACGTTGCTGTCGGGAAAATTTCTGCCTCAGGCTTGTTGTTGCAGTAGAAAATGAGGGCAAAGAGATTTCTGAAATTAATAGGGTCCAGATCGACCAGAGATTTGCGGATAGCGATCGACACTGGGATTTTCTGTTTCCCCGAAGAAACTGCTTGGAAGCCCATACTTTCGGAATAGCAAAGTAGATGCTGTTTGTGTGTTGTAACCTTGCGGAAACTTCTGAGTGGCTGCAAGGGTTAACGCTGAAGATTGGATCCATTTATGTAGATATACAAAATACAACAGGAACAAATTACCGGAGTGCTATTAAAAAAGTATATAGCTACCTTAAAATCTGTATGCCTAAAACTTTAAAAAAAAAAAAAAAAAAAAAAAAAATTTAAACGTGCCTGCAGGAAACTGGCTCTTTTTTCAAAGTATTGCAGTTGAGTGTTTTGGAGAAATGCTTTCTATAAGCAGGGAATCCTACCGGGGTCAGACAGAGCTATTTTCACCTTGTGTATTCATCTAATTGTCCTGCCCAAGGAGTTGTGCGTGTGTGTGTGTGTGTGTGTGTGTGTATATATACAGAGGGAGAGAGGATAAATTTAGACTTCTTGATGGAAGGCTTCAGTTTTTGGCCACTATTAAATGCAGTTAAACCTTGAAACAAATTTTGTGAGAAAGAAACTTGAAAGAATTCATTTCAGGCCAAACAAGAAGAAAACAAGAGCAAACAAGTGTAGTCATTCCCGGGCTCGTAAGCTGGGGCAACGCTAACCAGCCATAGGCGTAGTCTTTTCCATGTGAGGAATGGCATCGAAAGCCTGCTAGTGCGGGACGGCAGTAGGGCGGCTCGCAGGCAAAAAATGTGTGTACGGAGGTAGGCCGTGAATATGTTTGGGTAGGACTGGAGCCATTACAACCAGATCCTGGTTTTCTGCGTATTTTTCAAGTAGAGCGGTACACTTAAGTGATGGTTTTTTTTTTTTTTAATTTAAAAAAAAAACCAACAAAAGCATCGTGGACCAAACATGGGGAGGGAAGTGAGACTCCCCGGGCTCGCTGGCAAGGCATCCCACCTGCCACCTCCCCCGGGACGGGCGGGTTCCCCCCGGATGAATTCCCAGCGCGAACCCCTCGGGAGGGGATCGCTCGTTCCGAGCCTCCCGCGGACCCGAGCCCGGCGCCGCGCCGCTTCCCTCTCCCGACCCCGCAGTGGGGGGAGAGGGGGGAGGACGACACGGACGACGGGACTCCCCCCAGAACCGAACGAATAAATAGCGATGGGGGCCCCTCAAACCGTTGGGGGG
>Ga0065711_1002706_pt1 | contig 57006 bp, 36 predicted proteins | sample Hoacrofraction12_FD_59098 | JGI IMG/M metagenome (GOLD analysis project Ga0065711, IMG submission 59098) | Hoatzin crop microbial communities from Cojedes, Venezuela - Epithelial fraction 12 v2 (version 2) | ecosystem: Host-associated > Birds > Digestive system > Esophagus > Crop | place...
TTGTCCAGGCAGGTCTTGAATATCTCCAGAGAAGGAGACTCCACAACCTCCCTGGGCAGCCTGTTCCAGTGCTCCGTCACCCTCAGAGGGAAGAAATTCTTCCTCATGTTCAGACGGAACTTCCTGTGCCCATTGCCCCTTGTCCCTGTTGCTGGGCACCACTGAAAAGAGTCTGGCCCCATCCTCTTGACACCCATCCTTCAGATATTTATAAGCATATATTAGGTCCCCTCTCAGCCTTCTCTTCTTCAGGCTCTCCTCATAGGAGAGATGCTCCAGTCCCCTCATCATCAAGGTCAGCCTTGGAGACTGTAGCTTTGGTTCTGTTTGTACACACCTGCCCATGACAGCCTTCTGTGAGACATTATCTGAGATGACAGAAAATCTTGAAGGTCTCCAGTCTGACAGTGTGTGGCTGCCTGATTTTCTGACATACTAAATACGCACTGCAGGCTGTCAGGATCCCTTGGGTGAAAGATGGTATTTAAGGAGTTCGGACTTCGGTAGTGTATGTGCCTCCAGCCAGACTGGGTGTATGCCAAGCTCCTAGTGCTGGTTATGTTGCTTTGGTCATGAATTAATGCCAAGTCAGGAAGCAGAGAGGTAGGAAAACGAAATCTGTCTGTAAGAAAAGACTGTTTTAAATCTTAAAAATAGTTTCAGATGAATATATGGAGAGCTTAGGTCTATTATTTTATTTAATCATCTGTGATAGAAATGTTCAGTACCTGTTTGCTCTAAGAATAAGCTTCCTGTGCATTTTGATTTGTCATGGTGTAAAAGTCTGATTTTGTTTACAGTAGGTGGATGTGAAATATATTTCTGTAAAAGCTCTAGGGTCTTCATTTTAACACATGTACATTAGTGCTATTAGCAGAGTGGTGAGTGTTTACTTGGTGAAATTATGAGTTGTTTTGTCGTTGTGCTTATAAGGCTGGTTTTTGTCATAAATTCAAGTGCAGGCAGAGAAGCATAAGAGACTGAGGCAACAGTTGCAGGCAAAACAGTCTCTACTGGGGAATTTTTATTTAATCTGATTTGTTGCCAATTAACACAAACTTCTGATTACCCCTGTTCTGGTTTTGAGAAAAAGGAGGACAAAACCAATCATATAAACACTTCAGTAAGCAGCTCTCCTGCCCCCTTCCCAGGCTCAGCAGAAGCGAAACACCCATCATCCCAACTCTCCACTCTCACTTCCCTGTATTCTTGACGTGGGTTACACTCAGCCCACCCCAGTCCCTGCAGTGAGGCGCTGGGCAGCGAGGGAGGGCTGGGGCCATGTGTGTGACCGTTTCTTTTGGCTACCTTAGCTTCTTCAGGTTTTCCTGCTGCTCTCCTGCTTAGTGTCCCTGTCTGGTGTGGGTCACCCACAGGCTGCAGTTCATCACGGGTGACCCTGCTAAAGGTAGGGAGAAAGTAAGGTAAATAGCTCTTAGTGATCAGCATTCATGGAAACAAATGCCTGGATATAACAAGTGAGAGACAGAGAATGGAAACTGTCGTAAAGGGACTTGGTGGGGCACCTGCTTTCCCGGATGTGTATTTTCAGTAAAAGCAGCTGCTTTCTGCACCCTAATATATGTCTTTTATTTATCTGAGAAATGGAAAACAGGTTAATTTTAAAAAGAAAAGTCCATATTGGGCAAGTATGTACGCTGAAGATCCCAAAAGGAAGTATACAGAGGAAACTAAATTCCATATTCAATTCAGTGAGGTTTTTAGGGGCCCTTGTCATGAGAATCCCAACACAATTGGCTAGAAAAGAGTTTATTAGAAAAATCTGATGAATATTCTATGTGGAAATTTGCGCACGTAGTATCTTTTTCAAGAAATTTCACAAAAAATTTTAAAAACTTATTTCCATTTCAGAAAATCTTTCAAAGAAATAAAAAGGTGCAAAAAGAAATTGCATATTTTGCTTGAAATTTGATTTCATCTTTTATGTATGTTCTGTTAGCAAAAATGTGAGGAAACTTTCAGCACAGTGAAAGAAGTTTTAAGTAGAAAGGAGAGCAAAACCTTCAATGTGTATTGAATCGCTACTGTCATTAACGATTTTCAAAACAATATAAAATTATATGTTTTATGAATTAATGTGAGTTGTAGTCAGTTTCTGGCATATGAAATAATATAAGAACAGTACACACAAATTAAGAGATATAGAGTTTCTAAACAATGCTTGAAATTTCCTAGTTATTCTATTTTAAAGAAACAAATTTCAAAGTTTTTATTCTGTGGGAAAATTTGGAAATCGTCTTTTCCTTTCCCGTTTAGAACAAAACTTCATTGAAAAATGTGGAATTTCCTATGAAACAAATGCTAAATTTTGAGAAACTTCCGCTTGGAGTTTTAAGAGAGCCACCAAAGGGTTTAGTTTCCTGCTGGAAAGCAGGAGCTGAGTTCTGAAATCTCTGGGCACTAACAAGAGAATTCTTGTCTGGCTGAAAAAGAAGGGAGAAAAGTGCCACCGCTGAGAACTGGAACATCCCTGAAGGTATCTCTCAATGTGTCTCCTGAAATTCTCATCCCATTGTTCAGGTTTGGAGTCCAGAACTTTTGATTGAGTATTTGTGGTAGATGGAGGCTGTGATACCCATGTCAAAGTCCTACCAGCTTAAGAGGGAGAGTGCTGGCATGGGAACACTGCTGTCTCAGCTGATTAGGTCCCTCTCAGCCTCTCCTGCCATGTCATCTCCTTCATGGGAGCCTTAAAAGAAGGGTTGGCAAATGTCTGCCAGATATGGTCGGGGTGCATGGGATCCTTCCTTGGTGGAGGGAGGGGACATTAGGTGGCCTGTGGATGTCCCCCCTAGCCCTGCCTTTCTATGACGTTATTACACATATGTGGTGACGTGGCAAGCAGATAATCTGTGGCCTCTCAACACCGTGTTCTGCGGTGCCTGTTACTGTGGTGGAGTTTTGACTGAATGAACCTGGGGGCACCTGCCAGTCCTGTACTGCTGTGTTTTTGTTGGAAACTTGTTCCTTTGGACTGTCTCTTCACCAGTACTCTGGGATGTTGTGTCCAACCCTGCTCATGTCTTCTCCTCGAGGAGTTTTCACCCAGGCACGCCCTCCCTAGATGCAGAGGTTTCTCGTGTTTACCTGGCCTCTGGCAGCATCTGCTCTTAGCGGTTTCTGTTCTTTCAACAAAGTGCCTCTTGCAGCTAGGGTATGAGCCTGCCTAGAAAACAAAACCACAAAACAAATACCCTGTGGGTTAATCTAAACGCAAAGCTAACGTAGCAGTAGCTGTAAGTGTGCTGTTAAATTCAGATGGCAGGTTAGAACAACAGTGAGAGGAATGCCATCTAAAAGTGTTAGTCTACTTGGCACGCTGGAAGGTAGGTTTCTACTTCTATGCTCCTGGGAAAAGAGCGGAGTTACGTAGAAGCTCAGATGGTTTTCATTGTATATCGTGCAATTAAGCTAAGTGGTAACTAGAACTATTTTACAGTCAGATAAACATTTTGTATTCCTGTCTGGAGCGGCTGAGGAACAGCCAGTCAGCTCCACCGAGATGTACCAGTTGCAGTGTTGGGTGCAGCCATGATCTTCAGTAGATGAAGAGAACCAATTTTATTTGCATCATGGCAAAGCAGGAACCATCATGCAATCTATTTCTACCTCTCACCTGAGGCATGGCAACTTCTAGCTGAGGAAGAGTAGCTTTCGAAACCTCCGTAGCAGTGTCACAACAGATGGCCTGGCTGTGCCCCGACTTTTGCAGTTCAGCTGTTAGTGAATAATGTGGTAAATGAATACTACAAATTCTGACTCTGTGGTGCTGTCCTTCCACACAGTCTGCCCTGCAGGTGCTCCTACGCAGTAATTTGTGCTTTTCTAAGCAATATATTTTTCTGCACTTTTTCTAATTTCTATAATGGCTTTTTATGACACCCAACTTCTTTGTTCAGCTGAAAATTTGGCTCCTGTAGGTGTAATTTTGAGAAATACAACTGATAAAGTTCTAACTGACATCACAGTTTAGTGTGCATTCAGTATTGGCAGTATTTGATGTGTCAGAAAATCTTCCTTTGCTGAATTTTATTCAGTTGAACTAATGTCTGTGCTGCTGTCCCAACACCTTTTGCCATCAGTCACAGTGATTTTATCAATTTAGAAAGCGGAGGAATGCTGGAGGAATAATATGTCAAACCAATCAAAAGTAAAAGTGGAACTCCAAACTAGATAGAGCATCTATAAACATCTCCTGTATCACAGCTAATGCCTTTTCACGATCCTTGTGAATTCAGAGATATTGGCAGGTGAGTTTTAGCTTGTTCATGTTTAAGAAACAATGTAATCTCATTTATTTAGCTTAAGACATTTCTGAAAGACGTAATGTAAGTGTTAACTAAAGATCTTGGATTATTTTGTTGCTACAAGGATCATCCTGTTGCGTACTGCATAGGTGCTACCCTTTGCAATATTAGTTTTTACAATAATACCAGTATTTTCCACAGCATGTTGCTGTTAATGCCTTGTCCCTCTTTTTGACCAAGAAGCCCATACCTGATTTAATGTAGAGGATGGCTCCAGAGAAATGCATTTCAGGGGAACTCAGTAGTGGTCCTTTTGCGGTGGCGCAAAACGGAGCTAACAACATTTTGTCTACAGGGGAATGTATGAATGCAAGACCCATTTTAATGAGCTGATTGTCACTATGGATGCGGACATCCAAAGGGTCCCAACTGAATCACCTCACCACATCTTTTGATTTAGAGCCTTAATTATCATCATTCTTATACTGTTCACCACCTGCCACTTCCTTTAAGAACTGCAGAGCAAAGGCAAGCCTGCCAGCAGCGATGCCAATCCATGGCTCATTCCGGGACAGGTCTTCTAATCCTAAGGAATTGTATGCAGTTGAGAAAAATGCTCCCAAATATGCTTAACTAAAAAAAGTACAGTTATATCTTGTCTTTCTAGCTAGATCATACATTTGTTTGAAATCACTCAAATCTCTTTTCATTTGCTGCAAATTATTATTGCTACTGATTATGTCCTTTGGCGTGTAATCCAGCAATTTGAGTAGTTTCAGGAATAGAAGGGTGATTTATATTCAGTAATGAAAATGAAACTCTCTTTAAAAGCCGATATAGTGGATCTTCAAGTGGGACTTCTGCTGGACTCTCTGCAAAGATGGTCCTGCCCCAGGGAGAAAATGTAGATGAATATGAGTATGCAAGTGAGTGAGTGATTTCCATTTTTGATCACCAGTTGATCATAAAATGCTGAAAAATCTATAAAAAAGAACAGTGAGGATGCTTTTAGGGCTGAAATTTTAGAATTAGTGAGAGCCATGCTGCTTTGCCATTCTGGTAAAGCACGACGCAACTCTGTTTTCTTCTTTGTCCTTAACCAAGGAACTGTACTTGTTTGATAGCTCACAGGCTAAATGGTTTTGCCTTGCATGAGATAAAAATAAATATATGTGGGGTGGGAGTATTTCTATTCAATTTGTGATGAAGAAGTTTAAAAGCAGGTATTTTGGAACTCATTTTCTGTCATTTGGAAGGAGTTACACTGAGCTCTTGAAGGAGAAAAGGAGAAAAATGCTGTACTTCTTTGAAGGAAGCCTTTATTTATTGGGGCAACTAGAGGGGTTAAATAAAGTGTAGGATTTATACACATGTGAAAGTAAATTATGCACATTAGTGTGTATAAAAGGAAAGGAAAAGAAGAGCTACATGGCAGTGAAAAGGTGACATGTCTCTGTAAAAGATTATTTTTTGATTCTCTACAAGTATGTCACAGTGTTGACAGCTGTCATGACTTCATGTGATAGCTATGATGTCAAAGCTTTGGTGTCATGCAATTGTGTATTTTAGCTTGCATTGATAGAAGTAAAAGATAAACACTCAGGTTTTTCTTGAAAGAATAAAACATAAGGGCTCCAAAGTAAATAGAAAATCAAAATAAAACTCAGCCCACATTCCCCTCCAAACTGTCTTGCTTTGCAGTCTGTGCTGCAGTCTAGGATAAGCTGATCTCCATCACCCAACCTGGGGAGGCAGTTGTAGGTGCCAAGGGAAGAATGCTCTTCCGTCTGTTTTGTGCTGAGGCAATTCCTCTGGTTTTAATATTTTTCCTTCTGACCAGCGAGATTAGAACTGGGACTCCAGTATCCAGTTGCAGAATGGCGACATACTGAGGAATTTGCAGCCTGATTGCTTGTAATTCATCAATAAGGTAATTCTGTATCTTATATATTTATCTCTTCTGCAGTACTGACTAGTGCAGGAATGCGAGGAAGAAAAAGCACTCCTCGGGTAAGAAAGTGAAGTTTCACATTTCACGCTGCTTCTGAAGTGCTTCCTGGTGCTCTGCTGGCAACAGAATGACAATTTGCTACTCTGCGACTTCTAAATGTAAGACTAAAAATCCCATTAATGAAGAGCTGTTACATTAATTAGTTAATTATTTAATTGTTTCTAATAGCTGTTTCTATTGGTGCAAGGTAAAGAGATTTAGATCCAGCTATGTCTATTTACTTATAAATCTGGAAGAGAGGAGGGTTTCCACCTGCATGCATGTTTCTAATTTGATGGATTTTCTAAGAATCAGATTTACGAGAAAAGATGATGACAACAGACTTCTTTAAGATTTTTCCTTCCGGGAACCCAAAATCACCAATTAATTTTCAGTCCTTGCCTGTTGATTTCTTTATTTCTGTTTGCTGTATTTTGAAAAGAACATAAAATAACTCAAGTACACTGTGTTTTAATATTTGTAACTTATTATACTTCTGCACTTAATTCAGAAGAAATTAGGGTAAACAGCTCTTACTGATCAGCATTCATTGAAACAAATTCCTGGAAAAAATGGAGGCCAGATGAGGGAGAGAGAGAAAATTGAAGCTATCTGAAAAGTGGCTTGCTGGGGCAGCTCCTTTTCCAGCAGCATGTATTCAGTACAAGCAGCCATGTTCTGTGCCTAATATGTGCTTCTTACAGGTTATTTATTTGTAAGTAGAAAGTAGGTTAATTTTAAAAGGAAAAGCCTGTACCGAAGAAGTTAAAGTCTGCTCTTACAAACCTATTGTAAGGTTTTTTGTGACAACCTTGCCTTTTGGTCTTCAAAATTTGGCTGATCTTGCAATGTGTTTTGCAAATAGGTACCTAGAATTTGCAAGGGCAGGGGCAGGGGAGTTCCTACGGAGTTCAGGGGATTGCAGTGGGTTGCATGATTCCTGCATGAGGGGATACAGGGTAGCCATATGCTGAAGAAGCACGAAGAAGTATGTATATAGCCAAGAAGTTTTATAGGTTGCAGGTAGAGGAATAATGGGTTTTTAAAAATACTGAAGGTAGCTCAGGCACCTCAGTTCATTATCTGGTGCTAAACACTTATATACACTTATATAGCATCACAGCATATGATGCTCTTTGTATGTTACCAGAAAAATTATCTGCATCAAAGCGTGCTACTAACTTTCTTTAGTGTTTTAAATATCACCATCGGGTTTTTCTGTAGGGTACTATTGGACTGACCTGTATCTTTGAACAGCACAGCTAAATAAGTTATCTCTGAAGTGTATTCTGGCTCCAGATATATGCTACATTCAATAAGTTTACAATGCATTCTTGAAATAAATGAAGTAAGGTTTCTAGAGTCTACCTGCTGAACAAAATGCACTATGCATTGCCAGCTAGCTCTACCACTCCAATTTATGTTGTTCATATACTGCTTTGTTTGTCTTACTGTGCTCTTATTGTTTTACAAAGTAAATTGCAGATACCTGAAGTTTAAAAATCTCCCAAATCCATGTTGATATGCAAGAAAACTTAGGAGAGAAATCAACACAAGTGGGCATTTTAGGAACTCATTGCTGTTGTATCACTGAATAAAACCCATTTATTGCTGTAATGAAATAAGACAGTCTAAAGACAGAGAATGGCTTGTGTGTTTACACTGCAGGAGCATTGGAGAAGTGGTCTGTTCCAAAATTCAGGGTACAAATTGTTTTGCAGCTAAGGGTCAAGAAGAAAATACCTTCTTTTTCCTCTCTCCATATCCTGCAGAACACTATAGAACAATTAAGCTCAGGGGGAAGCGGGGTCGGTGAGCTGGGATTAATGGATTAATCCTCTCACGGAAACATCTGGAATTGGTAAATATCTGAGGCAGGAGACCCTCTTAGAACCTCTGTTGAGGTAGAACCCCCTCAGTATGAGGGATTTCCACAGTGGAACAAAACAGCTTTTATTCTTTCCTTTCTTGCATTCTCAGCTCTTTGTAGAGTGAAAGATTTTAAGACCCAAAACATAGAAAAAGTGTTTCTGTGCTCAGACAGGAGATTTGATGTAAGAACTTCAGCCAAAATGAAAATTATAGACCAGACAAAGGATTTGTTTGTTCAGGGTGGGACGAAAGAAAAAAATATGTATCAAGGGGCATGAGACCATTTGATCTTGCAGATACTTGGAAGTAAATTTAGTAATGACAAAGTAGCGTGGAAATTTCTTCTAGGCAGTAGAAAACCAGGGAAAGAAGGGAAGGAGTTGGTGTGTCTCAGTAGTATGTTTCCTCAGACATCAATTAAAAAAGATGAATAAATGACAGATACTTGCTACTTACTTAGAGCTGACACTTCTATTTGTTTCTCTGTAGTGAATTTCAAAGTGCATGTAACAGACATGTATTCAAAAGTGCTAATTTTTATAGACCCTCATATTTCCTGGCTGGGAGGTTATTTTAAAGCAGAAAACCTGAAACGTCTCAAGCAAATCAGACCTGTATATGAGACACTCCTCCAGTATGGTAATTTTACATGGATTATTTGGCTTGTGCTTATTATGATTTCTGCATGCTTTTCTGAGGACTGCAAAGAGCAGAGGTTGATTTTGTGCTAACACTCTCTTCCAGTAGAGAGTAATCAGTCTTTACAGAGATCTACCAATATGACAGTTTTCCTATGGGGAAATGGTTTGTCTTGATGTTTTTTCATCAAGGCTAATTGGGAGGAAGCAAACTGAGTCCGACTCAGCTGACGTTCTGAACTGAGTGAAACCTGCATACCAGACTTAAGGAATTTGTTAAATGCAACTTGTGTGGTATATGCTATACTTTTAAACTTCCTGCCTATCTCCTGCCAAAAGCAATTTTAGTTGGAGTACTTTATTTCAAAGACTCCCCTCTGCCTCTTCTCTTCAATGTATCTGTATTCGACAGCGATATTATTTTCTAAATATATGTATGTGTTTAGTGCAAACTAAACCAGAACTGGCTGTGCTGGAGTAGTTAGCGTTCTCTTTAAACATCTATTAAAAGACTTTTTTTCCCACAAGTAGTTATGAATTTGTTTTCTGCTGAAACTCACCTTATGTGTCTTCAGTGGTAAATTGACTTGATTTCCTCTAGACTGGTTAAATAACATTTTATTTCTATTGAAATGCAACCTGATTCTTTCTGTGAATATCCTGTTCTCAAACTTCTATCAGCATGTTTATTATAAATTACTGTTATCAAATTTATCTGTTATGGTTAAAAAATGTCAAAATTTTTTTCATTCATATGTAAAGTAAATATTGTGACAGCTGTCTTACCCATAGCCATCTTCATAATCCTTCTTGTGAGATTTCATGTTGGTGAGATTTTTCTGCCTACAGGTTTGATTTCATGGATGTAGGGCTGCCTGGGTGTCTGACTGCTGCTGACTCCCTGGGCTTATTACTATTAGCTTGAGCATAAAACCATTCTATAAATATGCCATCTCTGTGTGGGAGCTGAGTAGGGCCAGGACAAGAAAGTTGGTGCCTGTCTTCAAAAAACGGTGAGGACATAAGCACAATCTTCTCAAAAACATCTGAACCATTAAAACATCTGCTCTGAGACTCTGTATAATGCATGCCACCCAGCTTCAGCTGTACCCTTTGCACTGGGTCCAAGGATTTCAGTCTGATTATTGACGGGGCTTCTCTGAGCCACTTCGGCAGATTCCCAGCTAGGATGTTTGTCTGCTTGAGATATGGATGTAAGACTTGACAAGTCACCTAAGACTGCAGTCTGTCTCTTTCTCCTAGAAGCTTTGCTGAAAACATTCCAGGAAAGAAAAATATTATTTAAAGGGTTATCTCATCCTGTGGAGCCCAACTGGTGTGATAACAAGAAAGGGCAGTTAGCTGTAATTACTCCTTACCAGTTCAGGGGAGGGTGAAGTCCAATCTGTTTATTAATCACTTTCAGTATTGCAGAGGAGTGTGTTCTTATTTTCATGCCTGTGAGAAGTGCTACAGAAATTGAAGACTATTTTATATTCTCAGAGATATTACAAGTCTCCATACACATATATAGAAGCAACTTGTCTGTTTCCAGGTGTGAGCCCATTAGATGTGATGGAAACTTATGTACCCACTTGTAAGAAAACTGGTCATTTCAAAACCAGTGAAGGAACAGGAAAGAGGTTCAGAGTAAAGCAAACAAAGCAAATGAAAGAATACAGTGGCTATTTCAAGATGGTAGCTAAAAGTAAATTCCTGTTCTGACAGCAGTAGCCAACCCAGTTGGTCTCAATCTGTGGGGCAGGGAAGGATGCTCAGAACTAAAACCTGCAGTGCTTGAAAACCAGAAGTAACCAATAAAGCAGTTATTGGCTGTGATTTGTTACAATGCTTTAACGCAAAAAAAGCCGCTGACCTGACAAGCTAAAATTCCTTTAGAAACCACCTGTAATCTTTTTACATTACCACTAACACTTTGCAACACTTAGCTAATAATTAGGAGTTCCTCTGGTTTTCACTGTCAGGGTATGAATCATTTGGTTTAAATGCGGGTACCTTAAGTAGGTCTGAATGATTCCACTGGAATCAGCAAATCAACTAGACCATTTAATCTTCTCAGCCACGTTTACATGGCTATAGGAACTGTGGCACAGACATTTTGAATGTTAATTGGAGACTTGTAAAAATGAAGGTTCCTCTTACTTTTGTAAAGGTCAGCAGAAGGAATGGTACAATTCACACCACTTGAAAAAATGAAAATTGTTTTATGAAGTGTCAGAAGTGAAAAAATAGTAATGAAATGAATAAACATGTGAATGAATAAAGTGGAATGGGTACAGAATTTGCTTTGGGACTAGGGATGAGCAACTAAAGGGATCTGTGCAAGGAAATCTCTTGAAAATGGGAAGATAAACCTATACTGGGAATACTAATTCTAAATAGATAATTGCTCTGTATCTTCCCCCCCCCTTTATTGTGTATATGGTCATTGTTCAACGAGCATTTTTAATAAGAAACAGCATATATTACACGCTTTTAAAATCAGTTTTGAGGCACAAATAAAGAAAACCCTATGACTGTACTCTAAAGGTAAAATATAACTATGAAGTGTTGCAAATCACAACATGTTTCCATTGATAATAAAATAGGTGGGCTTGGCAACTGTATAAAATAACTAAATGTAGGATACATTGAATTATTATTTAAGTATCTACTTCAAAGTAGTTACCATTCTTTCGCTCAATAGGAAAAAATAACTTTTTTTGCTCATCTTCTGACAGGTTCCTTTGAATGTTGCATTTCCCACCATTTTCCTGTGTTAATATATATATATATATATTTTATTTCTTGCTTGAAATGTTAGATTCTGTTTTCTTCTTTTAGCTTTTCTTCCATGCAACACCTCCACTGCCACTTTCCTCCCTCCCTGGCCCCCAGACTTGGCAGCATCTGTAGGTCAGCTCTGCTTTGTGCAGACCAGTGAGGAATCACTGTAGGCAGCAGAGCTGGCTGCTTTATGTGGAAGTAAATGCTGCAACCGGCTTATGGAAGCAAGTTTACATTTCTCACCTGAGGGGCTATCAGTGGTTAAATCGGTTCCATCAAGCTGCCTGTGGATTCAGAGACTCGCATTTAGTCAAAGTGCTCTTAACCAGATCCAGTGTTGAACTTTCTTGCTTACTTGAAGTCTAAGATTTTGAGGCCATCTGCTCTAAATGAATCTTCAGATATCATTGTTGAAATATCAGCAAGGGATATCACTCAAGACTGGAGTGCCCTTGCTCTAGTTTCTGTGGAAACACAGACAAGGAATTATTCCCTGCCCCAAAGAATGAAATGGGCAAGACAAAGCAAACAGAAGCACCTGGAAGGGAAGGAACTTGGTTGCAGTCACAGAGCGAATCAGTCCTTGGCAGTCTTCAAGGTCTCTTGAGTTTTGTGGTTGATTTTTTTTCTTTTAATAAATACAAGAGTGATTTGAAATGGTATCCACAATGTGAGAAATCCTCCTTTTATTTCTGATTACCGAGCCACAGCTGGAAATACCCTTTCTGCCATATCTAGGGATCTCACTGACCTGCTGCGGTCCGTAACCCCTATCACCTGCCCCTCTTCCTTCGCCTACCCGGTGATCTAGGCTAGGCACGAAAGAACAGAGCACTTGTTACTTTGCATCAATGGCTATTTATTACAGACCAATGAACTCCAAAGTGGGGAAAAAGTGAAATACTTACAGGGGCCTAATTTATAGAGACCATAACCTCTTTGCAGACCAGGAATTTGGTCAATTTTATTTAATAATGAGAGGATCCAACTACAAATCTGTTTACCTAGTGTCACAGATAAGTGAGAGGAATAGAAACAGTGGAGACCACAGACGTACTGTGTTTTTATACTACTTTTTCATCTGATTTCCAGTTACCCTTTTTGCATATTTGTTTCCTCACCCATCTTCCTGTCTTCCATGGTGGTATTTTGAAGCACTACCCTACACCTTTACGTAGGAGGTCTCCACCAAGGTGGGTGAGCGGAGCTGTAGGGGCAGTACTACCCAATCTGCCTTCTGGTAGAATGTGCAGATCCCGCTGCCTTAAGCCCGACTGCACTCCCTTATCTTTCATACTTGGCACCCTCTCTCCCACAACTATGTGGAAAAATAATAATTAACACCGTCAGGAATATTTTGTTTTTATGATTTGGGCCAAGATTTGCACATGTAAACTTAGGATTTAAAAGCAATTTGCTTTAAAGTGTCTAGGTCCCTATATCAAAAGGCACTTTGGTGTCTCACTCACACGGAAAGCCACGACAGCCTGAAACAACAGCAGCCACTGGCAAAGCCCAAGGCAGTAGTGCAGGTTCAGGGGCTGAATATGTGTCCGTACACCACGCAACCAGTCCAGCACAGACAGCGAATTGAGCCCTGGATGCCGTATCAACCTGGCAATGCCCTGGCTCTCGGCAAGGCTAACGAGACCAGGGCCAGTGCCACGGTAAGATGGCTGTGCTGATGCCTGTCCCACGCACTGTGCACAGGCTGCCAGGCTGAGGCCCCACGCGCGCTCCCACACGGCGTGGCAGAGAAGTGTTATCAGCCACCTCGCTCCATATGCTGCTGGCCTTGTACGGAGTGCGAAAAGGGCTTCCTGGTATCTCCAGAGTTTTCCTTGGCCCAGCAGGAATGTGGCTTTGCTCATCCTCCTTACAGCTCAGCCATTACCAGCTAAAATCAACAGTTTCCATTCTGCAGTCAAAACAGAATTTGGGGATCACTTTATGTAAGTGGAAATATTCGTGTACCATCTACACTACATAGGGTACATTATTGCTATGAGCAAGTTAACAATTCTGGAAACAATTGAGTACTAATAACAAACTAACCCTTAATCAAACACTTTTTGCATTGTCTGGGCTCATTAGCATCACAGTGGTTGAAGCAAAGCAAGGCATCTGCTTCTAGTTTCTTTCCTAAATCTGTAACAACCATTTTAATGTGCGTAATCATGATAGACCTCATATTCTGGAGTTCTGTCACATCAGCTGGCTGGTTCTGCCTGTTTCACAAATAATCTTTCTCTGTTAAAATAATCTACTTTGTCTACATTAGGATGAGCCTCCATCTGCAGCAGTGAAATTGTAAAATGGGCAAGTGACCATTTTTGGATTTAGTAGCACTTAGAGGCCTAAGTTAGGGTCAAATCCCCATTGTGCTAGGCACAATAAAAGCTCACAGTAAGGAAAAGCTTGACTGGAAATTTCTCTTATCTAAGTGTGCAAGAACAGCCAGATTTAGGAGGTGATAGTGGTGCAGAGAAGAAAAGCATTTGTCAAAGTCATGTTTCAAGACAGTAAAAAAGATAAGAAATTGAACCATAGTCCTCATTCAGCACCTTATCTAGAGAACCTGTTGTTTTCCATACTTACACTATTAAATATTAAGGTTAAATCTTTCAAGGAAAACAAGGAATCAAGTAAAACTGTGCACCCCAAATCACCTTTCTCCTTTACATGGTGCACTGTGTTTCTCTTTCCCCCTTTTGATCGGTATTTGGGCATAGAGTTGACTTGGGGAACACGGTCTTTCACTCTGACCCAGTTATCAGCTTTTAAATCTTCCTGTTCTTTCCAGCATGGAGCTGTTAATTGCCTGCCCTCTTCTTTCTGGTGGGTGAACTGACTGCTGTTTTGTTCAAGGACACATGTTCTGCAGGGCTTTCATGTTGCTGATGCATCTTGTTTCTTTTGATGGTTCCAACCCAGAGCAGCTGGGGTGCTTTTCCCTGGCCTTGGCATTCTCCACACACTGCTTGTCTACGTGCTCAAGCTTAGTGGTTTCCACTTCTCGGTTACCCTCACTTCTGCCCCTGTGGCTGTGGCTGCCTGCTGTAACCTGTGTCTCGCTGCAGACTCACCTGGCACCTTTTCCATCGCGTGCTTGCTGATCCAATAGTTGGACCCATGTTTCCCATTTTTGTGCAGTGTCCTGGGGCTGGGGCTCCTTTGCTGTAGGGAGGTGCTTGTGTCTGGGGCTCAGCTGATGCTGGATCCTGGCCATTGCTTACACCTGGGACTGCTGCTGCTGAGGGACAAAATCCTGGCATTGCAGCCCCAGGGCTGGGTTCCCACAGACACAGGAGCACTGAGTTAAGAAATCCTTCAGACAAGTTCTGTGTGGTTCAGGGTGACTCTCCCATGGCTTTATGCTTGTCTCTGTCTCTTCTGATCAGAGGAATTAATTTAGGCTCCTTCCTCCTGTGGCTTATAGGCAGGGTATTTTTAACCTTGCTTTCTGTATCGCTTCGTGTAGATGGTGTTTTGGACTGTGACACCTCCATTCTCAGCCAGTCACTGGCCCTTTATCTTGTTCTGTGCAAGTGTCTGTGTATGGCATGTTTTTTCCCTGCAACAGTTCAGCTCCTTTTGCTGTCTGTGTGCCTTTCCCTTGGGTTGGATCTGCCTGCAAACTAGAACTTCTGTTGGCTGGAATAGGTGAGCCACAAATATGCCTTTCCTTAATCAAGGAACCTTTAACATCTCTAAGTTATGTGTTGATGTGTGAGTTCTTGGGTCAATAACAAGAGTGTGCCACTCATATTTTGCTGCTTAACTTCTAGTTCAAGGTCTCTTCACAGCTCTGTTCTGTCATAGGAACCACGGCTGTTCACAGATGGCTTTCCTTTAACTCCTGGCAAGAGCGTGTGTCTTTCATGTCCTTTCCTCCCAAAAAGACAGCAAAATTTCCACCTTACTTTTCTCTGCCCTGATGCCTATCAATAAGTTTGTTTATGGACTTTATTGTTGTTACTCTTGCTTCAGTGCTTGTGCAGATTTGTAGACTCCAAAATGTAAGTGCTGCTTTGTTTGCCTGTTTAATCATAAATTCTGTCCTGGTGTGTGTTCTGCCTGGCTGACCATTGGTGATGTGTTTCTCATACGTCTATTAGGGAATGGTAAAAGAGCCGTAGCCTCTGAAAATACATTCACTCCTTGCCAGGGATATGATTTACAGAGATGTTGCAGGTACTGCTAGCTCTCCATTTGCACACACACTGATTTCTTGGCCTCTCCCATCACACTTTTCCCTTTAGGGTTTTACAGTTTTACAATATAGCAGGAAAAATTAAGGGATCCTGATGACTGGGGTCCTTAGCTACTGTTTACTGTAGCCCCTTCCTCTGAAGCAGAATAAGGGCTGAAACTACACAGGAACTAACCATTTGCTAATGATAAAAAAGGAGCAGGAATACAAAGCAGAGAACGCCATGCAATGCTGATGACAGTGTGAAGATTTCCAGGGTAACATCGATGCCAATACTTGAACTAGGAACTGAAAGATTTAGGAAGAAAAGTGTAGCGGTTCATGATTTCCCTAGGTATTCAGTTTTTTGTCCCTGACTGACAGGTGCTGAACATTGATAGCACTAGTAGGTAATTCCTAACTATGACCTTCTTCATCTACAATTAGACATACTGTATTTTGCTTACTGGTCAAGTAACTAAACAAAAACAAACTGCTTTGTGATCACTTTTCTCTTTGAAGAAAGAATTTTTCTGGAGTCAGATGTAGAGCAGGGTGATACAGACATCTCCACTAGCACCGTCCTTACACATTGCAAATCCTGAGGTCTTCCTTGCAAGAAAGCACCTCTGGAGATAGATTGCTTTTTTCCCAACTCAGGAGACTTAACTATGCTGATCTTTCCACTGATGACATTTTAGGTTGGATTCTTTTCCTCATGTATATCCTTTGATAATTGCATGACAACTGCTGGTACAGAAAACCGGGTGTGGTGTGATGAATCTAAGAACTATGTTACTTGACAAGTCATATAATCTTAAAATCTGTTGTAGGAACACAGTGTATTGGAGCTAAAAGGTAAACTGTTTGTAAGTCTGATTAGATGTGTATATTTTATTTAGAATAAATGGTTGGATGTTTGCATGAAATAACTGGAATTATAGGGATTCTATTAAACCCTTCAGCTCTCCCACTTGGTCGCTTCCTGAAACGCCCCAAAGTTTTCCCATTGCATAATAGATGGCCCTTTCTGTTGCAGCCATGTTACACTACACTTCTCCTCAAGAGAAATCTCTGGGAAATGATACGCCCAACGACTTTTTCACTGAGCAGATGCAAGTGTTGCAAAGAAAGTTCTCTGCTGTGTGGCTGTTGTTTTTTGGGTTATTTTTTTAAGGCTTTCTAAGGCCTGAGAGGGGCTCTGCTTTGCTGCTTTCCCACCTGGGAACCTCAAACATGTTTCTATTCATTGTGCTCCTTTATCATGTCCTTTTTTGTCTGATCATCTGCCTGTGCTTGTTGAACATGATGAGGAAAGCTTGTTTTTGGCAACAAGCAGTGACAGATCAAGGCCCTACAAGACCGCTGCACCACAGTGGGGTCAACCCTGAGGAAAATGGTCCAGGTGTTTGCCTTGAGCATGCTCTGACAACTCACTGTGCTGAGAAATCCCCAGGGTGGTTGGCCCGAGCTCCAAGGTGGCTCCTCTGCAAGTGCTGCCAGATCCAGGCAGGGTGCAAGGAGATATGAGATCTCTGAAGATTTTCTGCCTGGCAGAAGTTGAACCCTAGGCTTCGTTACTGCCTCTTTGTAGGAGCTGTTAAAACACCGCTGATGTGCAGCCCAGCGTGGATGTTGCAGGTAGGCTATGTGGCCAGACAGCTGATCAGAGTCAAAGGAAATCTTCTAGGGGAAATGGCCTAGGAATAGGTTTGCCTTGTGACCTCAACAGCCCTCATCTGACGAGGGTGTTGGCAGAGACGAGCGTGTGTTGCTGTTACTGTGCTCACACACTCACAGGGAGAGGGAATGCTCACCTGAGGGTTTTCTAAAAAAGAGCTGTAGTGGCCTGGAGAAATGTAAGAGAAGCAGTCGCTAACATTACTGAGCAAACCCAAAGCGTAATTGTGGTGACTGACATTGCCAACTGTGAAGACAAATGTGCTCTGTGACTGGACGTGTGCTCTTGCATGGCTTCAAGAATAAGTACAAAAGATGGTGTGGTTTCGCTAACCAAAAGGAAGGGGGTCTCTGTAAAAGGCAGACAAGCCAAACGCCAGGGTTAAATCTGGGCTTTGAGGGGTAAGTCGGGTGAGAGGGCAGCCGAGGCTGAGGTTCTCAGCTTGCAGCACCAGCAGCATGGTCTCACACCAACGAAACCTTTTGCTCTGTGTATTGTGCTGGTTCTGTCGGCTCTGCATCTCATGCGGGTTCACCAGAGGAGCAGAGGCACCTCCCTGGCATTTCCTTGGCACCAGCCACGCTCTCAGCAGTGATGAGGGACAGGAGCAGTGGCTGTCCAGGCGAGGGTCCAGAAGGATGCAGTTATCCCAGTTCAGGGAATGTATGATCTTAGAAGTGACTAGAAAAGACTGCATTGTTTACTGTCCTGTTTTTTTTTTAAATGTGCAATTTACATCTCCTTTGGAGTCAGTCCCAAATGATGAGTGTTTAGTCATTGCATGTCCTGCCCACCTGCTATTTTCAGACATTTCAGAAAATGACTGGTTTCACAACAGGATTGCAACATATGTCAGAGAGGGACAGGGACATTAGGATAAAATTGGAGAGGGAGGAAAACATGAATGCATCCAGAGCTGTTATTTCATGTTAATATGCAGATGTTTTTTATTACATAAAGACATAGGGAACTGTGCAGAACTTGCTCTCCTCAGTCCTTTTGTCCTGCGCCTATTCCCCAATTTTTCTTTTTGTCTGATTGTTGCATCTTCTTGTAACCAAGAGCGCGTAATATCCTCGAGGCACCATCTGTTTGCTTTCTATCTGTATGACAGACCACCACAGGCCCTGGCACTCACGGCCTCTGAGTGGTCCGCTGACACACATTACTGGTCTGACGCAATAGGGTTTTTCTGCGGTTCCTTAATACTCCTGGATGCAGAGTGGGAATAAAACAAGCTCCAACACAGCAGCTCTTAATCACTCTTCAGGCAACAGGAATTGACACTGGTTTGGAAAAATAGGTGAAGATTGTAAGGCATTTGGATTGTTACAGAAGGTTTCTGCTCGGAGTACATTTGGAAAGAGTATATTTTCTCATGTAATGCAGTCTGAAAATACAATGCTTATTGCTCATTCCAGCTGAGGTAGAATCTGATCCAGCTGTCTTTGAGCTGCAATTGGATTAGCTCTTATATCAGCTACACCCCACCTTTGAAGTGTGATAGGAATCCCATTTTCCCTGACGTTTTTAGCCCTTTGTCAGTAATTCAACATGATCTGCTATAAAGATATAGCCAGCTCAGATTTTCCCCAACAGAATTTAGAAACAACTTCTTTAGGCAAGAACATTTTTCTCAGACCATATTTCTTGATTAGTTTTGCATGGTCTAGAACTCAAAGCCACAAAAGATTAATCAGAAAAATTTAGGTTTTTCTGAGCCCCCCCTTTCTGTGGTTGTATACGTCAGCATCATCCTTTTCTGCAATTCAGTAGAGCAGAGATGAAGCGTATCTAAAATCAGGCTTACCAAAGATCTTTTTAGTGTTTAAATATATATATATATTTAAAAACCTATGTTTTCTGAATGAAAGATGAATCCTGTTTGCTCCAAGCTTTCAATTTTCTTTCAATAAAACCCCTGAACTTAAGCTATAAAAAGGATGAAGCAGCGTCGTCAGTGCCTGTAGAAAGAAAACAGGACACCACTTGAGGGCAGCAAATACTCAGCTTCTCTCTATGACAAGCTAACAAAGTATCACAAAGAGCTAAGAGACTGTACTTTTACTTTCCATTTATTTATCTTGTAATTTTTGACTTGTCGTGCAAAGAGTACTGTTGCCAAACAATTGCATTGATAAAAGAAAAGTTGGTTTTTGGTTTTTTTTATAGTTGCAAAAAGAAAAGAGGAGGGTTTTTTTTTGATTTTTTTTTTTTTATTTTTGCTTTGGAGTTCAGCAAGAATACAAAGGTGCATGGAATTTTTCTGAAGGTGGCAGAAAAGGGATCTAGCAGCAGCAGCTCATTTTCACCAAGTATTTCCTTGGAATGTTATATGACAACATTTGTGCAAAATCTTTACACTAGAAAATGCAGAAAAAATAATGAACTTAATAAAATACATTTTCAGTCAATATAAATGATAATTTGGGTTCATGTAGCTTTCAGATACACAAAGAATGAAGACAGTGTCAAAATACACATTTGAGGATGTTACATTAAATCTGCACAAGAACCTTTAATCCTAGTGTAGGCTGAATTTATGTAGCACTTGATTTCACAACCGTATCTTTTTCTAAAAACTGCTCAGTTTTAAAATGCAGCAAAATTATAAAACAAAGTCCATCATCTGGAACCAAATTTATGCCTTCATGTTCCATTATCAGCTTTAAAATTTAGATGTAAAGCAGAGATCTTTACCAATTAGGGAAACAGACTGATCAGCCATGAGGTTATTTGGGACCTTGATGGAGAAGCCCGTGTTTTGTTGTTGTCTGATGATGATGATGGAGGAATACCAGGTTTCACTCTAGGTTTTGACTTTCTTGCTAATACCATTGTTCTTCAGCTGATCCATTTTGCACCTTTTCTTGTACCAGTTGCTGCCTTCCCTATAGCCCTTTTCTCCTCATTGAATGCCTCCATCTCTCCGTTCTGCAGTTTGGGCTGTTCCCCCCCTCAGCCCCTCACTCCCCTCGTTGCTCTGCCTCTTCCTAGCTCCTTCTCCATGCCAGCTTCTCTGCATCCACCTTGCTGAAGCACCAAGATGGGGGTGGCCAGAGTGCGTTGGGAGGCACTTTTGGCGTCAGCTCCTCTGCCCCATGCTGCAGCACCCTCAGCTTATTAGAAGATGCCAGGAGCAGGGAAGTCCTGCTCAGCCCCATCAGCTGTGAGTGTGCGGGTGAGTATCTTGGGACCTCAGAGCCTCGTACAGCAGAACCTGAGTGGATTTTCACATAGCTTGTAAATAGCAGCACTTGTTTCACCCACGTCTTTGCTGAACTTTTCATCTCTGGTCAAAAGCACAGAGTTACTGGAGAGATTTAGTTCTATGGTGGTATTTCTTTTAATCTTGAGGTTAGAGAAAAAGTGAAGTCGATTTACCATTTTCAGAGATGAGTGAAATGTATAAGCTAACTAAAAATATATCTGCATACAGAAATAAAATTCAAATTCAGCTTAATGCAATTCAGCACCATAATGTGCAATTTCAGTGCATGTGGACTGAGTTGGTGAGATTTAATCGAAGGCAGGCTTATGTAATGGAAAATGTAAAATGTCTTACCTGTAGGTATTGTTATTGGTGTTACCTCTGCTCTGTTGCTCTTGTCTGCGGTTGTGTTGTCCAGTGGACATACAGGAATATTGGAAGAGGATAAACAGGAGAATGTCTCTGTTTCACAGATAGCAAAACATTCGCTCGGAAAGACTATTGGTCAGAGTTTTCAAGATTTGGCACCACTTTTAAATTTTTAAATTTTCAGCTTTTGTTATCCAATCTGAGAGAAAGAAGCTGTCTTTTCAGAGTGACTTTACATTTCTCTCTCCCACTGAGAGTAAACTGGGGCTCCCAGTCCACTTTTCTAAAAACCAGATCTTAGGTGTTTCAGATGATGTCTGCAAAAGCTGGCCATTACTGAAATGTTGATTTTTTTACCCGATCTTGAACAGGAAATCTGTTCCACAGCCAGAAATACAGATTGATTCTCTGGACTTCTACACCTTTGGTTCAGCAACAAGACCATCTGTCATTTCTAATTCCTGCTATGAAAAAGACAGTCTAGTTATCTTTGATGGAATAATTCTGAATTTGCAAGCTACATTCTTCATCCTTTCCCCAGTCAGACTTTTCTCCTCTCATACATACTGGAGTCTCAGTTTAAAGGTTCAGCCTTGGATAACACTAAGCCCAAAGAGAACGATGACTTTTTTAATCATGGTTTCCCCATTGGATGTGATATAAACTTGCAAAACATGTTCACTCCTCTCACCAAAGCAATCTTAACTCGGTTTCAAAACGGAGAGAAATCTGAAAACAGATTAATTCCTTGTCACTTCAGATTTCACTAAGGATGTACAGAATTTTTCCTCCATTTTAAGCTTGAAGTATGTTTTGGAAGGTAGAAGATTTATAAGGAGGGGCTGGATAATTTTTCAGACACATCTACATCTTAACTAGCATCTGCATATCATTCCAGGACTGCATTTTAATCCACAGGGTTCTCACTCAGCTTTGTTTAACTCTCCAAGGCAAAACACTCTTAAAAACACGACTAGATTCTCTTCCATAATGAGGAAACAAATCCAGCTTCTTCTCTGTAGAGAACTATCCTCATCCTCATCTGGGTAAAGATATGTTTCCTGAGATCGTAATGTGTTCAGTCTTTCACATACATGTTTTCATGGTGTAAACTACTGATAAAAAGCACATGACATAATTTCATCATTTGAGTGGCCTTATTTTTCATGGCTGTAGGTGAGGGAATGTCTCAGCCAGCTCCTTCCATCCAGCTATTGTTTTTCCCACACATGTATACGTAAATACATTCCTGAAGCATAATCTCAGTTGTGTTTGCATAGTTCAGGGCATGTCTCCGCTGTTAAATTTTAATGAAAATATGACTGAGATTTGGGGAGTTAATGACTGTTTGGCAAAAATTCAGCTGATATCTACTTTATCTGCACCAGTTCTTCCAACCTTCTTTTTACAATGAATAACTAAAAAGGACCAAAGAACTGAAGCTGTTTCTAGGATACAATGTGCAGCACTTCCTACTCTTGGCTCTAACTTCAGCCTCTCAGCTCTGTCATTTTTTTCTGTCTATGAATTTAAAATCGTTTTTGCCACCAAATAGTGAAGTGAAAGCAATAGCCTTTGTCCCAGCTGTGGGTGGGATCACCTTGCTACTGTGGTAAAATCAAGGGGGCTGATCTTCACGAGGATTTTGCAGTAGGCAATTTCCACACGTCACTTCTTCTGCTGTTTGGAAAAAACCCTTTCCTGCGGTGAGTTCAGAGGCTCTGCGTATGCATGTGAGCGCACATACGTCCCTCTGTAAAGCGTGGCTTCTCCGCACTGGCATTCCAGCTGACAGTTCCTGGAAAGCTGTCTGGAAAGTCACCATGTAGCTCCAAAAGCTACTGCAAAAGGGAAATCACGAATGATATGGCCTCCCTCCTGCCATTCGTACCCGTACCATCCTTTCTGCACTCCAGTGCTCGTGCATGGGCAGGATGAGCAAGAGATCCTTGCTTTTTCGTAATCCTTCTTTGAGGGGAGAACAAACTCCTTAAGGGGCTGCTTTTTTTGGGCAGTCCAACTGAGGGGAAGAAAAGGTCTTTAAGCTGTGTCACTGCGGGTTGATCTGGGTATAAACACTTTGGGTACATTGATCCATTGTAAACTCCTGGAACAGGAACAGGATGCAGGTATAGCAGACAATTATTACAAAACAATTGCTGCTCTATAAACAGCCAGTTTACAGCTTTCTGGTGTCCCCGAGATATAGGTGTTGGTTTCATGTTCTTGGCAGCCCTCCACTTCGTACCTCAAGGTCGCTCTTTCAACCAGGAGCTGACAGGAGACTTGCAGGTCAGTGGTAAAGGGCTGCTGGGGAAAAGCTACCATCAAACTGGGAAAATCAAGAGATTTTTTTTGTCATTTGGGTTTGCGAGACAAACGCCCTTGCCAGCATTGCAGTACATGACTACTTCGAGATTTAGAAAGCAAAGAAACAGTAATCATTAAGAGCAGTTTATTAAATGAGCTATATTTCTCCTTGTACCGTTGACTAAAGAGCAGGCACTTTAGCTGTTCCTAATTACGGGGTTATGCCTAGATTTTTCTAAACTGAAACGACAGCTTATATACAAGGGTTTTTTTGAGGTATGTGCGTACTTTTTGAGGGTTTTACACGAACAAGCTCTTTTACCTCTCCTCTGTCCGCAAGTGCCACCATGTGCAAGTGATCGAAAATGGTGGTGTAAATGTTGGTGCTGTTTCTAGGCAGTTGCAGAGCCTTGAATACACAGCACACACCCACAGGCAGTGATCTGCCCTGGTGTTTAGCAGAGGGGGGTTTTTTCTCAGCCAATTCAGGCAGGGCAGATACACACATTCGCTCCAGGCCCATGTTTGGGATGGTGAAATAAAAGAGTTCCCATAGTTATTCCTAGAAGTTAATTAGCTGTGACAGTGGGAAAGTGACAGCCTCATGATTCTTGGATATTTATAACGAGGCTGTCACCTGCTAGGTTAGTCGGGTCATAGAGAAGACAAGTGTGTGAAGTCAGGTTTCTGGCAGGACACAGAGCTGAACCTGCATCGTCGTGCTTCCTTGCCGCTGCTTAGATGTTGGCCGACAGGATCTCTTGGTGCAGTGCTTGTAACGCTACACCGGTGTGTGATCTGTATCTCTGGGAAACGTGGCTTCACCGTGCTGCAGAGCTCTGTAGGTGAACATGCGTTGCCTTTGTCGCGTGCTTTCAGAGTTTGAGCTGGGATTATTGAAATCGCAGCATCTTTTCTGCTCCTGCTTTCACCAGCGCAAGGTCAGGCTTCCAGGGGCAAAGCGGAGCTGTGGCATAGGGAGGTCACAGAGGACACAAGGAAAAGCCATAGTGCCATCCCTTGGTGTGCAGGGTCTGCTTAGGCGAGTGCTGCAGCGGTCACCATGCCTGCACCGTAGTGCCCTGCTGCACCATGCATGGGGTGCTCTGTGGGTGACACAGGAGGCTGGTTTGGGGGCTTTTGCATCTGCCTTGTGTATTTAGCAAGCGGCACTGCTACTACCATGCTTCCGGGCTTACCATAACTATGGAGTTTCCTAATGCAGGAGGAAATGTCAGAGTTTGTTTGACTTTTTCTTTTTACCATGTAATCAAGGCTTAATGTACTAAATGTGTTCACTGTACACTGGTAACAGCACAGCTGCGCATGACTTTTTATTAATACCTACAGAGCTGCTCAGGACCATAAAGGCTGCTGGGAATATTTCTGAGAGGATATTTTGTATTTTTGAGAATTAAAAGAGCAAAAGAGTTACACTAGCAGAAAAAAGCTCTCAAATGATACATTTTGTGCAACTCACAGGTGTTTTACTGGTAATGATAGGCTAACCTGGAATAGATTATTTCAAAAATCTCTCTCATTCAGTGTACCATTTATTAATGTTTCTACTGCTCAGAAAAAGAGATATGCTGAGAAACATATGAGTTACCATTGTGATAAGGAGAGAGTACAGAATTTTGTTCATTATTGTCTGTCTGTCATTCTGGTCCTTCAGTTTTAGTAGGAAAAACTATCATACAACTTCAGCATGATCTTTAGAGTGTCATTTCTCTGTGAAAATTTCCTGCCCATAAATAGAGTACCGAATTTTGTAGTGGGTTTGTCATCTGCCCGGTATTCTTCAGAGAGAGCAGCTGACTGTTGGCTTCCCTAATTATTTCTTCTTCTAATATTGTTTCTTCCGAGCTAGCTTGAAGAGGGAACAAACCTCAACTACATATAAATAATCAACTAAAACCAGACATTTCTGTAAAAAAAAGTTAAGCTTTGGAACAAACAAAAATAATTTCATGTGAATTTCCCTTTCTTAAAACTGGCAAGATTTCAACAAGCATTTTCTGAGAAACATTTTATTTCACTGAAAGGTGGGACACTGCTTTTCTGAACTGCTACAAACCCCCCACTGGAGAGCAAAGCTGGGAAACTGCCAAACATCTCATACCTGCTGTGACAATGGGTAGCCGTATCAACACACACAAACCCATATTTAACTAAATTGTTCAATTGAATTCTAATCTCCAGCTAATCGTTATGCTTTAAAAAAAAAATCTTCCTATTCATGTTTTATTTCTAAAAAATACCTTTATGATGTAATGCAAGTGAATGAGTGGATGAGAGACTCCAGCACAATACGCTATCTACAAGGCTAAACAAGCTATGGAGGTCATATTCTTTTAAACATTTGACCCATGGAACTCTCAGTTACCTTTAAATGGAGGTTGGGAACTCATTGAAGTACCCTTTTAAGGCTCCTCAGGATAGAAAGTGATATAGAGATATGTTTTTGTTTTGCACTATGACATCCCAGGGAGAAAGCGCTTCCAAGCCTCCATTAACCACACAACTCCGTGACAAGATTACAACAGGACAAGTACCAGTGGTCACTGGTTTGTGTATAGTAGGCACACTTTGTGTTCCAGACAGAACTGCAGACTCCTGAATGAAGCACGTCTGCCTGTGTTGTTGCGGACAGTGAGAGCTTTCATCTTTCCTGCCTCAAGACTGTATGCAGAAGAAAGCATGCTGTGTCTGAGTTTGTGCAACTGACTTGGCATCTTCTGTGTGACTGCCAGCATCCAAACTAATTTCTTCTCAGTAGTTCTTAATGGGGGATATTACAAAAGTGAAGGGGTGCTCCTCTCTTGACTTCTTTCGGGGCATAATTTGAAGTTAATAATGTGGGAAATGTGGGGTTAAAACGCATAGTCCCTAACTCAGGACTTGTAACACAGCAGCTCATCAACCTTGACAAGCCTGAATGGGTACCCTGCCCCAGTTTTACCAAGGAAGCACTGATGTTCCCAATAAGAGCCACAGCTGTGGAGAAGATGCCTACCTGTTACAGAACCAAAACACAATTTCATGTGAGGATGCTGTGGAGCAAGTGTGAAGAATGAGACAATTGTGTACAGCTGGTTCTCAAGCACAGCCCCTCAGCTCTCTCATACACCAGAAAAATGTATGAAAACCAGAAAAGTCTTCCATGGACTTCCTCACTGAGTTTGAGGTGCTTAGATTCTATCTGGGTCTCAGTTTCCATCTTTTTTGCAGACCTGAACATCAGGGCAGTCTGATCTGTGCTAGTCTTTGGTTGGGGCATCCAGCAAAACTCTCTGTAGTTAGGATGGCTCCTCTCTGCTGATTTTAAGAAATTCCTTGCAAGTGGCTCATTCTCACTCTGCTTTTCTGCCCTGCACAGCAAGGCTAAGCATATCCTTAATTTAACCTGGCAGTGAGAAGTATTGGCATGTACTTTTAACTGAAGTGACTCTCCCTGACCCAGGTTTTATGCTTGCGTGGAAACCCTGTCAGTGAAAATAGTTTTCCAGTGACTTTCCATTTGTTCTGCTATTGTACTGCGTCTTCAAGTCTCCACCTTTTTAGTGCGAATAGGCCAATGTGACCTTCTTACCAAACGATTATAGAAGACATCAGCTAACAAAGTGTTCTGGGGGGCTATCAAATGTCTCCAAGGTAAGGCATGCATAAAACATGAACACAGAGTCATAAATAACCTGGCTCCTCTTCATTTATTTTAAAATAATGATGGTTGTTTGACTGGCTTGAAAGGGTTACTCTTTCACCCCTAGCTTGTTCTGAGCACCGTGGGAAAATGACATGGGCACTGTTTAGTTTAAGGGATGTAGTCATGCAAAACCTTTGCTGTGCTTGTGGAGGAAGCTGGAGTGTTTCAAGAAATAATGAAGGTGTGAATCATCACAATTCTGAATTGTCTGATAAGAAAATCTTTTAATCTCTTGTAGTAATATAAGGACTACAATTGCTGCAATTCTCTTTATAAGTTGTGCAATAAAATATGGAATAAACCATTGCAAAAGAACCCAGGATTATCAGCAGTCTCGTCCTTTGATATCAGTATTTCTGAACGGTGTTCTTTAAAGGTTTTTGCTTGTTTAGTTTAGTTTAAGGAGACAAGTAAACTAAAGAGTTCTTTTCTTTTTCACTTTATGGTCTGTTCTTGGCACACTTAGAAAACATTGGAGCTCAAACAGTTCATTTTCAGTTGCGTCCGTTAGCAGGAGGAATTTCCATTTTTTAAAAACAACTTAAGAAAACAACCTGGATGAGATACTGTTTTCATTAAAAGTATATGCAAAGGATGAGGAGTTTCGTTGCTTACTTCTGTGGGGTTTTTTTAATATATATTTTAAATGGCATTCAAAATGTACCAAAAATCTTCAGTTTTCTATGTGTGTGTTCAGTCCAAAAACCCTTAAGAGTCCCCTTTGGAAAAATATTCTCCTCTCTTGTTGTTTCTGAAATTTGGCTCCGTGTGCTCTATGTGATTTTACAGGATTACATCTATGGTCTTCACCAAGATTTTGTGGTTTTATTTATACAAAAAGAACACAATGCAGTAGGATGTCAAGAAAGTGAACAGCTTGGTAAGATTTAGGCTTTTGAGGTTCCTTTTATGATCAAGAAAGATATAAAATCATGTAAATCACTCTAATTGGAAACCTCAGAACTTAGCTTTGATATCTGACTCTTCCATAATACACAATAAGACTTTGATTACAGCTTTATCATTTCATTTATCACTTCCTAGGCAGCAGCTGCCCATTGGCTAGAGAGGAAATCAAACGTTTATCCACTGCTACCTTTGCCTGTGGACCGCAAAAAGGTATCTACAATATATGACAAAGTCCCGCCATAAAAGGTTAGAGTAGGGGAGCTGTACGGGAAGAATGAACTACAGCCATAAAGAAAAAGTTTAAAATGTTTGGGTGGGATTCTGTTGTGATTCATCCACCAGCTCGTTGCTTAGGCTGTGGTACATCCCATCAGCTGGCCCAGGGTAAGAGCTACAGAACAAGGTGCAGCTCCTTGCTGCATGTCCGTGAGCATCCCCTGTGCACACCATTTTCAAAAGGCTGTGAGAAAGTGGAAAAGCAGTTTTTGGAAACAGCAGGTGCAGATTAAAGACATGTGGCATGCTCTGGCTGATTGTCTAGATGCACAGCTCAGACAAGGACGAGAAGCTTCCCAGCCCTTTCTCTGTCACCTCCCTCACTCCGTGCAGCTGTTTACAGCCAGTAATTGGCTTGGGAAATAACATATAGTACAGCCGCTGCTCGTATGTCAATTGTGAGTGATTCCTTTCGACAAATAATTCCCGAAGTGGCTTATGAAGGTCCCAAAATAAAGCTGCTTGAGTGCTTGTTTAGCCCCAGTTGCTTCACCTGCTGGGTTTTGGATGCCGGAGGGAAGAAGCCAAGTGACTGCGGGCTGCTGTGGTGTGAGTGGAGAGCAAGTGGGTTGGGCGTGGGGAGCCACCTCTGCCTGAGGTCCTGGACATGTTTATGTCTCCCGAGACTCAGAAACAGGACCTGTGGCACGCTGAATGTATAGTATCCCTGGGGGCATGAGAGAAGTCCTGAAGGTGAGCTGAGACCCCTTGGTAGCTGAATAAGGGGATCCTTGCAGATGGAGAAGGCACATCTTCAGGAAGAGGTAAGGACTGAGGATATGACAAGGAGCAGGTGAAAGACAGCATCTAGCTGTTTATGTGCAGTTCATACACTGAACTGGAGGACTTGACAGGCCAGAACTCTTCTCATAGCCTTCTGAAATGTGGAGATGGGGAGCATGGTGATGGACATGGGAGGGGAAGTGAGCTGCTTAGGGTTACTGTCCGCGTATATCTGCCACATGGTGAGGCCAGCTGGTCCCATCTGGAGCTCTGTGATGCAGTAGTGAGGTCACCTTGCTGTTCTCCTGCTCTGGATGCATTCATGAACTTGTGGTCCCTGTCATGCAGCACAGTGAAGGAGCTTTGTTGATTCAAAAATGCTATGGATGCCCGTGCATGTGTGTGATCATATTCTAGCTAGAATGGGCTTTAAATACCATCTGATTCAGACATAAGCTAATACAGCTTTTTAGACTGTGTGAACTGCTTGATTTCCCCTTAGGCTTCTTTAAATATGAGGCAATTGCACAGCAATCTAGAGATAACCTAGTGTAGAAAAATAATAGAGATGCTTCTGTTGTTCCCTTGCCATTTTTACTTCCTTTCTTATTCTTTGAAGCCACCAGTTATTTCCCTGTAGAGCTATGAAGTAACAGAAAAGATCACCCCAGCCAAGTAGAGTCTCTTCTGCAGAACTACAGGAGATCATGTCCTGTAGAAAGGTTAATGAGGAACTGAGACTTTTGTGTGCTGGAATAAAGAGAATTGCTCACTTCCTAGTGCACTAGAAGAATTCGTGAAACCTTTTAGGAAGTTGCATAATGTATTTTTAGTCTAAAATGAAGCTAGAAAAAAGCTGCAAAAAGCTGTTCCGTCAGTCCTAGATTTGATACATCAGACACTCAGCAACTCGAGGTTTCTTGCTTCCTTATTTCATTGAAAATGTATGCATGGGACTTTAAAAGCGATCCTTTCTTTCTCACTTCTTCATCATGTCAGCTGAGGTGTGTGAGCCAAGCTGGTGCTGGACACTCGTCCTGCTGGACACCAGGCACAGAGCACAGCACAACCCTCTCTTGCCCACATCCGACAGGACTTCCATGGCTCAGTGCCCATGGCCGTTTCCCTGCCTCCCTCTCTTGACCCACAGCAGCTGCTTCCAGGGCTGCTACTACGCACACTCCGTGATTTTATTTCTTTTTTTTTTTCAATCTCTGCATTTTAATTACATGCCCTCCATTTCAAAAGGCTGGATGTTTTGAGATAACAATGTTTCCACAGGTTATGCTGCTTTCTATTCCTCTGGATTCCTCTATTAACAGAAAGCTACTGGTTTCCAGAAGGAAATTGTCTTGATTTCTTTATAGCCTCAATCTGTTCTCAATGAAGCCACTGGCAAACCTTCCATTTATTTTTCAGGGATACAAAACTAAGCCAAATGCCATCAGGCAGAGATCAGCGTATATATTCAACAATGAGCAAGGTCTGGGGAACCTAGTTAAGTCATTCATTAGAGCTACTTTGAAATTCCTCACTAAATAGGTTTGGGTTTGTTTTTTGCCAGAAATACTAGCTTGCTGAAATGGAAACATTTTTTGGCAATGTGTCAATTTCTGTTATCCAGAAGATTATTCTGGGGTCCTAGGTCAATTTTATGGGGAGAAAAGGAAGCAGAGAAGGATATTTTATTTGTGATACTCTACTGAGCAAAAGTAGCTACTTGGGGGCTTGTGGGCTAGAATTGCTCGCAATTGTCTGAACACATTTGGGTAGATGGACTTAGCCCTTGATTTCAGATGTCTAAATTGAAAGGCACTTGAAAGAGGATTGGAAGGGGGTTGGGTTGGATGATCTTTAAAGGTCTCTTCTAACCCAAACCATTCTATGCCTCTATGAAGTATGTATGTTTGCAATGTGTAATTACGAAATGTTCCTATTTACACCTGGTTGTGTAAAATACTGTTGGAGTGGGGAGTGCCATCAACCTAGGGAAAGTAGAAGCATCATTTAAGCCCACACTTTTTGTAAGGAGTTGGATTCCACATCATGATGAAGTGTGACACCCCCTGTCACAGGGCGCAATGTTAATTCAATGCTCAGAAAGCAGTTAGAGGCATCACAGAAGAAGATCGTGTCAAGAACTATAAGCAAAACCTGATTTTAGTTCAAGAAATTGCTGGAAACAGGAAAGTATGTTGAAGTAACACCATGCTATCTTTACCTTGTTCCTACACCTTTCTCTATGCATGTGGTCATTGTCCAAGCCAGGATGCTGGGCTGAATGTATATTTAGTTCAGTCTGATACAGCTGGGCTTTTCATGCTATTTTAAAGAAAGCTTACTTGAAGGCACCAGAGAAAATCATTCCTGCCATCCTTTCTGCTGTGCCTGCTCCCTGCAATTAGTACTGTGTGTCTGTAGCTGCATCAGCTTTTGCAGCTGAGATCTTCCACAAGCTGCTGTAGGTGTTGGTGAAGGAAAAATGGTAGAGACGTGAGAAGTGCTGAGGCTGGAACAAGACCAAATACCCATCAACATTCTACTGCTTTTGATCCATCACTGATGGTAAACTGAACTCAGGCGTACACGTTATTACAGGCATTCAGATATCTAAAGCTCACCAAAATCTCTGGGAGTGAAGTGTCCAAAAGTTTTTATAATCTGGGTCATAATAAAGCCAATGAATAGCATTTGTATTAAATAAGACAGGTGATTTCGTTGACATTGAGGTCTGATGGGAATACAGGAAAGTCATAGTTACTCTCAAAATGTTTTAATGATCACATGGTTATCCTGCATTCGAAGCATCACTATCAACTTACCTCACAGCTGTGTTGCATTGTGTTGATGTCACAGGCAGTACACAAGCACAAAAATGAAGTAATTAATGATGAATGCTTCCATGATTCTTGTATGCCAACAAAAACCAGCCAGATTTACCTTGTATTTTGATTACAATTTTATATGTAAGACATATTCTAAATATTATTAATATTAAATAAGCTTGTCTGTCTAACAGTACACATATGAAGTTCCAGGTTTTTTGCTTAAATCCTGAGTCCACATCAGTTGTATCCATGGTGATAGTAAGACTCTTGCTCTGATTCCTTTTCAAGTCAGTGTTGTGATTTTTAGTGATTTTGAAACTACTTTTCAGTAATTCTATAAATTGATGGTTAGGTAAATAGTCTCAGCTTTGGCTCAGTCTTCAGTGTGTGTGCACCATTATTAAGTAACAATCTACATGAACAAAACCTTTTACTGTGGTTTGAGTTCTTATGTTTTGTCTGTACGGATAGGATAATCTATTTGAACAAAATCTGGTGATATTGCACCAAAGCTGGCGACACACTTTATTGGGAAATATAAAGGTCAAGCTCTTTCTTTGTAGAGATTTCTACCTCAGTATAGCTTCAGTAGTAGGAACGAGCAATAGGAATGAGGGAGTGGGGTGATAAATCAGAGGAACGATTCCTTCGATAGATAGCTCTCTTACAGTAATTTGCTCTTGGTAAGATATTCGGGTTTGTTTACCATTCTATCTTTTCTGTGGGTGTGCAGCCTGGAAAAATTGGGGGAAAAAACACAAGGCAAAAAGACAGGACTATAGGGAGAAGGTAGATTATATAGGTAGGGATCTCCATGTATATGTTGCAGAGTGAAGGAGTGAGGAAGGCAGGTGATGGTATTGCAGGAGGTACAGCACAGTGTGCAGAAGTGATACCATGGAATGTAAGTGAGAAATTTTATCAATCTTGACAGCTGTGGAGTAGGGAAATTTTGGCTGGGCACCCCACACAAGGAAGGACACGGAGCATTGCGCCAATGGGACCAGCAAGAGGCTGGGTTAGCCCAGAGTGTTGGACATGCTAGTGGGAAAATCAGTGCGTGACAGCTACAGCTCTTCCTCTTGGTGTCTAGAAACTTTTCTCAAAGCTTGGACTGAATCAAATTAATATATGTCTGATAGGAAACTTGAAAATCTTCCTGGTATTCATCAGGAACTGCAGGTTTCCAGAAATCCTGTATTGCTAAGCTCAGCCTGAACAAAATGAGGAAGTGCTCCAGAGATTTGCTGTACTGTGCCCTTGAACAAAAGTGAAGCTTAAAAAAGCTTTAACAAACACTCCTGCTTTTCAAATGCTTATCTGGAGCTCTCACCTCCCCCTTAGCTGTAGAGACTGAAGATGAGGAAGGAGAAGCCTACGCTGTATTATTCCACCTGACAAGGACACCTGCGTAAAATGGTTCTTTACTGGAAGAGCCCAGTGAAGGGTCTGCACTGACACTACATTCGTGGTTTGTCATTAATATACACTAATAGGGACTTACAGTTGACCTGAATTCTTGCTTCTGTGATTGTGTGGGGCTTTTAAGGTTTCAAGTATACAGCTGAACGCTTTCTTTGTTTCCTCTGCAAGTGAACACGCAAAATGTTCGGCTCTGGCCGTTCCTCACACTTAGCGTGGAGCCCTGAGTCAGTGAGGACAGAATGTGCTCCATTTTTTAAACTAGGGATCTGCAAACTAAAACGCATTCAGAGATCAAGTTCAGTCAGGAGACTCCTCACATTCCTGCCCTGAATGGTCTCCAGACTCTGAAAAATACAACTGGTCTGCACTCCATATGACCATGGTTTTTTAGTTCACTCATGGAAATGCGAAACGACAATCACTGCCAGCCAGTTTCACAAAGGGCTAGAAATTATTCTGAAAGAAGAGAGTCAGTGCTATCAATCTAGAAGACATCTAATACATCTTACACCATGTCTGATGTACAATGAGATGCAAAAATATCTCTTTTTTACAAACAATTTGACTGATGGAGGAGATGCTTTTAAAATTTGCCACTTCAGGTGGTGGTGTTGCAAGATCTTCTGGAGAACGTGATCAGAGTTCAAAATGAACTTGGTCAGACAGAAAGACGAATAGTGAATAAACGGAAGGATGTTACTGTGACATTTAGTAGGGGGAATAAAAATGCTATGTGGGTCATGTCTGCTAAGCTGCAGCATGGCAAAGGAAGATTTATGGATGAGAGTGGAATAGCAGTATCTGTTAGTCAGCAACATGGCATTGCAAAAAATGGAAATGTCACCTCAGGCTGAAGTTGAGTTTTAAATAATTCGGTAGTCTTAAAAGTCCTTTAGCAGTGATTCTTCAACAAATTCCTCGTTCAGGTCTGGTGACCACTTATTCTTTGTGTAGCTGTTCCTTTTACAAAGCTAACATTCATTATAGTTATCTCTTTGTAAAGTGAAGCATTTGACTAGACAGTCAGCTTAAAGACATCTCCAAATTTGTTTTGAATTAGTTGATACAGGCCCAGTGTAACAGCTCACATGTGTAGCATGGAGTTCCTTGTCTCCTTGAACTTGTTCTGTGAAAGTGAATTGCTCAGTGGAGAGAGATATGGTGCTGCAGAGGACATCCCAGGGAATCTTCCTAGGACTCTCGTAGTCTACGGAGGACCCCAAGGAAACCCACCCAGGCTAAGGTAATTTTTTGTGGCTGCATCTATCCAGATTACTTGACTGACATAGACTGATGATGAATACATGATTTGCATACAGAATTAATCTGAATTCTGCACTTTATTAACAGCAGCGTGGACAAGAATGGTCTTGCACATAGACTCTGGTTTTGTTTTGTCTTAGAGCACAAGAAATACAGATATCTTCCTTAGTTTCCCAGGGATTTCCTTATCTGTGCGTAACTCTTTAGCTGGTACCCACCTAAAAAGAAAAAGCTGCTTCCTTGTGTACTATGTATTACACAAATATGCCAAGAGTTTGTCTTTTCATTTTAGCTTCTCAAAGCTTTGTTTAAGCCCTTCCATATTAGCACTACCGTCTACTAAAAACAATGAACCCCGTGGCAGTTACAGATGCAAAGATGACTTGACAGCCATGTAACATTTAAGATGTGATCAGGTATCATTTGCCTGAATTGATGCTAGTGATGAAGCTGTGTACCTAGGTGGAAGTATACTACTTTAAGCAAATAAAAGTGAAGAGGAGAACAAGAAGACTGGTGGCCAGGTAAGCTAACATGACCTTGTGAAGAAGGCTGAAGGAACTAGAGTTATTCAGTCTAGAGAAGAGAAACCAAAGAGGAAGCAGGAGATATTTTAAAATATGAAGACCTTTTTGTAAAGGAAGTGGTGATCAGTACTTGTTCACAACTGCTAGAGAAAGGACAGGACAACAGCAATTTAGTTTACAGCAAAAGGAAATTTACGGTGGATCTCAGTGGAGGCAGAACAGCCTGTGTGATGAAAGAGTGGAATGAGTTTAAACTGGGCAGTCTGCGGTCCCCTCTCAATGCTAACCTCTTCCTTTAGGAGTTTACCAACTTCTTTTAGGCATAACCTATGAATATTTAGTCCTGATTCACCAAAGGAGGGCTGGGCTAGATGACAACCTTGAAGTCCCTCACAGCCTTTAATTTCTATGATGCTACTCCATTTCTGTTGCTTGAAGTATTGCTGTATGCCTTCAAACTCCTTGTAGATTTGTGCACTATGAAAAATGTTTCCTTTGCTAATCAGAATGCATCAGAAAAATTAAGAAAATCATGGACTGAAACATTCAAAACCTAGTAGCTACTACATCTTGGCTATCCATGGACACCCTCTGTGTAGCAGCCTCTGTTCACTGCTTTGCTTGCACAGGTAAGTCTGTCTTATCTGGAAATATCTCCATACTTGAAGTTTGTAAGCAGAGCAGATGTACACACCTCCTCATACTATAAAGTAACCTGTAAGGTTGGACTATCTGGTCTCATAAACCAAAATCTGTCATCAACAATTTGCTTTTTGAAGTTGATCCATGGGTTAACTGTAGAACGTCTCCCTCTGAAAATAAGACCTGAGACTGGACCTTTTCTGCAGCTGTAGCTAAATGTGCCTGGCAATGTTTTTCTCCTTTTTTTCCTCTTCTCTCTTATACAAACACATACACAGCTAATCAACACATGAGAAAACAAGTGGAAATAATTGGGATAAAACAATCTAACATAAAATCATTATCAACAGCCTCGGCCTCTGCAAAGCTTTAAAAGCATTTCTGACTGACTTAGCTGACAAACCCTCATCACTCAAAATCTTGTTCCTGGTATTTTTACCGTAATAACCGGGAAGACATCTCCCAGAGAGATGATTGCACTTGTTTTTCCTACCAATAGTGCACAAATTAAATACACCTGTACAGAAATAGGACCTAATGTGCAACCCCCAAGGAAAGTCGAAGGCAGCGGTGGGTAGATCTTGAGATATGTTGGGTTCATGGGCAGCTCCAGCATAGATGTTACACCTGACTGTCGGCAAGGCTGTGCTGCGTGGGGGGCTGTGGGGTGTAAGCCGTGCCCAGCTGTGGGGTCAGTGAGCCAAACGGAGAATCTGAGACTGATGTCTCTGGGCTCTCATGGAGCCCTGTCTCAGAATGGAACATCAAACCCCCCCAGGACCTGCTGTCATTTCCTGCCTCCAAGACCTTCACAGGGTTTCCCAGGCTCACCAAGGTATAAGAAGTGTGTCCTAAGGTTTTCTTACTTACAAGAGAAATGTGAGATTTCTCTGACCTTTGGAGAAAATCATGGCTTCTCCACAGAATGTAGCTGGTTGGAATATTCTTAGGGTCTGTCTTTTGGATTGATCTTGCCAAGATCAGTCAGATCTCTTCTCTAGAATTCAGTCATTCCAAGCCGCAAGATTCCCGGCCAATTAATTCTTGAGCACTTTATTATTACACTTGTCTGAGCTCAATAGCTGTGGAAAATTCTCTTGATACTTTGGATGAATTGCAAATACTTTTTCCTTATACTCTGGAATAAGCATGCATTATTCCTAAAACTGAGATTTCTTATATTTTCCCCAAATGCAAGTTTAATATTTATTGAAAGCTTCTGTTGGTTAAATGCTCTGAATAGTGTATCCAGAAGACTAATCGATATTTTAAATGCACTCAGTCATATTAGCTGCTTACTGGTTACACAGAGAAATAATGAACTTGCTATATGAGAAGGTAAAATTCATGAATAATTCATAGCCATTAGTTTATTCAGTTTTGCCTTTTGAATTGATTTGGCAATTATTCTTGTACTGCACATCATTTACAAATGCTTAGATATAAATATTTACAGTTGCAAATTTGTGGTCAGATCATTTCTATTCTCTGATTAAATGGCTTCTGTAGCACACCAAGCAGTGCAAATTGTGAATTTTACTGTTAAATATACAGCTCGGTAGAACGTGGGTGCTTGAATGATCAAATAAAGTGGATACATACTGACTGAAAATATGGTCAAACTAATGTATTTCAAACATGAATAAATATTTGCAGGCAGAATTTTCTTCATCACTTATTGCAGTAAGAATGAGGGAAAGATCTTGTGTGTCATGCTGCCACAGACAACAAAGACCAATGTCCTTTGGCACTGATATTTTTATTGTTTATTCAGCTCTTCTCTCTTTTTCCTTTGTTTGCAAGTTTTTTTTTCCTTCTGATTGTGTTCTACTTTTTTCAAGGATGATTGCAACTTTCAGGAAAATGAGAATTTGCTCTAGATGTAGATGACTGGCAAAAAGCCCTCTGTGTCCCTTAACCCCATGGTGAATCCGTGTAGCTAGAGGATCCACAAGCACAGTATCATGAATCTGTGAGGGAACTGATGGTCTGAATGAAAGGGCTAATTTACAGTGGCTTACTTCAGCCAAAGGAGACTTACTTCCTAAACTCCCCTTGTACTTATTGGAGAAAAGAGACTTCTCTAGAGGATGATTCAGAACAGGACCCTAATTTTCAGTGCTCTGAATCATTCCGTGAGTCTACTGATTTTGAACAGTGAAGTTTATCTTCCCTCCATTTCCTACTTGTTGCCCTGATTTATGAGTCAGGATTTATGCAGAATGAGTGAATTTCACCTTTTATGAATAAAGCATTGCATCGTAATTATTTAGAGCACTTGATTTGAGACTAAAGAATGAGAGAAAGCATTAAGGTGTATTATGTTATTTATTTCTCTCCCCGAACAGTTAGAAGAACCTTGCAAAATCCCAGCTTTGAGGATTTAAGCAATTTAATACATTGCACTAATTCAAAGTAACTTAATGTGATTTTCCATTTTCTTGAAGAGCTCCAGAAAATTATTTTGCCAAAGTTCTTTCACTTTGAAATGCTACCACAGAAGCACTTGAGGCTGAAAGTCAAGTTAATCCATTGATGGACAGCATGTTCAGAAAAGAATAAAACCTATAAAACTACAAGCTATTTGTTATAAAGGAATAAAAATGAATGCATTAACATCAAAAGCAATCCTAAAGTAAAAGTAGGTATTTGCTTGTAAACACATTTGAGAAATGAGAGTGGATGCTCAGGTGGTCTTAAGGCCAGGCCAGTGGTGGTGTTAGGACTCCTGTGTAAGGGATGCTTCTAGGAAATTTGAGCTGACCAGCAGCCTCCATGTAGACAGTGGACCTGCTGTAAGTGTTGTCCACAGCCGTGCTCTTCTTGGTGGACCCTCTGTGTCTTTTTCGGTCTGGAAATGCACAGTGCTGTGAATGGCATTCTTCTAGCACATCATTGTCTTGGGACAACCAGTGCTTCCAAATTGGAATTAGGTGGCTGACAAAGGCTTCTGCAGGTGTTGCATAGTGTATCTATGTAGGGTGGCCCCCAGCAGGACACTACCAGTGGTGTTCCACTCAAGACACTCAGCTGCCAGGGGCTGCTCTGCAGGGACGTCCTGCCCCTGGCACCTGCAGTGGTCCTGCTTCCTACACTAGTTGCCTGCTGCCATCTGCAGGCCTTTTTTCCAGCACCTTTGTCACCCCTCTACTCTCCGGGGGCTTGGTAGGACCTCCAAACACCCTCCTGAACAGCTTATCGTAAAATGACTGTTTTAAGTATGATTCCCACTATGGGCAAGGTCCATATGGGGTTTGCTCTGTTTCAGGAATGACATGGTAGGAGAGCAAGGAGTGAGCTCCTTAGGGCTGTGTCAGGTGCCTGTAGTGTGTGTGTGCTCCCCTTGGTTTGCAAATAGGAATTGAGAAGAGGGGACGCCAAAGGGACATTGCACTGAGGTGAGAAACTCCATGCTGGTGGGTACTGTGACAGTATAAAGGATGCTTGAACTTGGCTTCCTGCTTATGATGTGGTACATTGTGGAGCAGTGTGCTCGTGGTTAACTCTTCCTGCCCTAGGTGAACAGGCAGAAATTATATCTGCCTCAGTGCAGTGTAGTCTCTTCACATTTTTATCTGAAAAGTAGGAACAAAATTCTGCTATCAGTAAAATGAATTGTCAGAACAACTGCATGTACTGAGTTTAATTTCTTTTAATATTTAATGACTAGCTAGCTTTTCCTGGGATAATGATTTCACAAGAAGAGAAACATCAGAGCAGACCTCCTGCTAGTGTAGCACAGCTACAGCAGGAACTGCAGAAACATGGGATCAATCCAGCAGAAGGAGATTCTGCCATCTGTAGTCATCGTGGACAGCACTTCACTCCTCAAGGGTCTGCACTTGGGGCAGTAGGACTGCTGTAGAGGAGAGAACACATTCAGCATGCATTGAGGCACAGAGTTTGACCCTAACTGCAAAATGATCCCTCCCTTGGAAAGAAGAAACTGGATATGGTTTAAGGCAATCCTACATACCCCCTGCTTTTTATGAGAGAGGAGGGGTGGGATGTCTCCTCCCTGATCTCACACATCACAAGGCTGTGCTGTCTAGTCCTTTTCACAGCCACATAAACTCCTCACTCTACCATGTTATGGTGATGTTATTCTATATAAAGAGAACTTCTATATAATAATTTCCACATGTTTGGAACAGAAATCTGCCAACATTTGTGTATGACAAACAATGCTAGAAACACTTGACCATCTGATACTCGACCAATAGTATCAGTATGGTTTTGACATCAATGTCAAAAGTAACATTTCTACATTCAGCAGGTTAGCAGATGTAGGTGTCGGTGGTCCACAAAGCAGAATATGTGCTGATTTGTTTTCTCGCAGTTGTATTTGCTCTGCAGTGTTAACAATCTTGTTAGTTCTTGTCTTTGGCATCCTCAGATGCATTCCGCTGAATTCCAAAGAGTTAGAAGAACCATTAGATACGAGGAAGGAACAAGAAGACCCACAGCATATGTTCAGTCTGCAGGCAAACAGTACTGCCTGTGCTAACCCTAATCCGTGTGTATAAAGATGGTCTGGAAAGCTAATTATGACAGGCAAAAAAAAGAAAAGACTGCAGGAATTTACTCCAAATGACAGCAAATGCAGTTGGCACAATGACTGAAATTCAGTCCCTGAAGAATCCCTCCAGGATAGGTAGCTTTCCTGACATGGAGTGGACTTCTTAGGTGTATTCAGTAACTTTAGAGCCGTTTTCTACCCTTAGCCAGACCAACAACTGTAATTCTTCCTCTTTCTTTTTTTCTTTCTGCCGTTGGGTAGAGACCAGCTCCATGGATCAATTTGTTTATTTGTGGGGTTTTTTTGATGACGGATTAATTGACTGATAGTGTCATCACAGCCTTGTGAACTCAAGGATAAATTCACAGGCTGTTAGCAAAAGCACTGCCTGATGCCTGACATCTCTACTGAGCAGGCATCACTCCCTCCTCCCCGACTCTCAGGATGACTTGAGGCTCCTTTTCATTTAATGTTTTATTTTTTGCTGAACTACACCCTGTGGTTAATTCTTTGTCTTACTTTACAGCTTCTCCTCACCAGTCTTCACCGTTGTTTGGGTATATTCCTTTTTCAGATCTCATAGTTTGCTAAGCACGAGGTGCAGTGAGAAGTAATGGTACAGATTTTAGAGGATCTGGCTCCTTTTTCTCCTGGCTGGCATTAAGGAGCAAATAACTGATGATTTGTATCTGTTCATTTGAAATAAATCCCAAAAGATTCTTGAAGACATAGGAAAGATGGTTTTCAGGTGTTTCCCTTGCTTGCCTACCAGATGCCAACAGGGGGAGTTTCAGCTCTGTCTCAGATTTATGCTTCTGACAGTATCCTCAACTTTACTGATATTGATCATGAGGGATAAAAGTTATTTATTTTCCCACATTTCAATATCATTTCTTAACGCCTCTTTCCTATAAAGGAACACTTTTATAGCTCTTCTATAGATTGAAAATGAAGGCACTGTTCATATCTCTTGTTGAAATCCTTTTAAAAATAAACCAGTGATGGAATGCTTCTACACCTTGCTTTGCTGGTGAAAGAAAACTAATTTGCCTCTGAGATGAATCCAAACCAGATTTTAGAAAACTATCTTCATTTCTTCCTTCCCCCTGAAAATCCCCATAACTGAGGCGAAGTTGACTTCTCTTGCTCATTTTGTATAAACTAAGATTCAGATGATAAGATCTTAGAAAACCAAATATCTGCCTCTGGCCTATCAGTCTAAATCAATTAATTTGTAGCCAGATAGAAAACAAATGTAGAAAAAAAATCTCCCTTTGATTTGTTTGTTTATTTGTTTAAAAGGGAAGTAAATGGGGAAGAACTTCATTTGTGAGGAGGCAGAACAACATCTTAGGCAAATGAGGATCTGTCCTTTGAAGTCCTGCTGGTGTAGAAATGAATGGAGGAAGACTTCTTGGAGAGAGATTTTGTCTCTCTATAAATAGGACAGAATATGTCTGTGCAGTGCTACAGTCAATTCTGCCAGGTTTCAGCAAATTGCAGTCTCTTTTCTTGTCACAAAATTTCTCATTTATTTCTTATGTGAAAAATTGTTTTTGAAATTGTCTTCAAAGAACAAGGACTGCATCTTTCCTGTAACAGAAGCATGGTATTTTCTGTTGCTACTGAAGAAGGTACCTTCTGTATATTAAGCCTCTAGGGTTCACGCGAATCGCATTTCGTTTTTTGCTGCCATGCAGGTTAGACTTTGTCTTCTGAATCTGCTTCATTTTTGGGTGCGAAAACATGAACAGATTAAATCCATGTCTCTTCAGGAGAAACCTGAAATGTCCTGAGTCACCCAGTGAGAGCTAACACTAGGTCCTCTTTTCAAAGTCTTACTACTACTGGCTCTGAGCTTCAAAACTATAGTTACTTTCAACTATGACAACTCAGCTGGCAGGGTCTAGAGCTGTGATCTGTCCACAGAGGCCAGGGTGGAAGAAAACTCCCTTAGGCAGTCTGTCCTCTTTGGGGGAATCTTGCAAAAAGAACTCCTTCCTTGTTTGTGGAAGGAGCATTTTTAAGGGATTAAAAATTCTTCAGCTTCCGCTTGACATCTGAATCTTGAATTCACAAGCTGTGCCGTTCTCTCATACCTGCACACAGGAGGGCCGTGCTCTGTGTAATATATAAAAACATGCAAGTAAAGGGGTGTGTGTGTGTATATGTACAAACTGCAATTGTCTGCTTCAGAAATTCAAATTAAAATTCATATCCATAGCAGAGATGCTCATCATTTCTCTCACTCCAGTTCTGCAGTCAGTTAAAAACCTTTTTAATTAGTAGCTATCGGCGATTCGGTGAGTGGGTTGCTGGAGTGGAGAAGGTTAATGCTGTATCTGGGGAGGGAAGGGAGTTAACTTACTGCTGTAGGAAGTAGGACATTTTTCCTGATTTGATGAAATTGTGTTGGAGAGAAATCCACTGTGTCTTGATATTGACATAACTGCGTTGCATATGCTGAAATGGCCCTCTGTGATGGGCTGATCTTGCGCATGTACCAAAGGGCAAGGATGGCCCGGTGCGGCTTGCTGAGATGCTCTGTCTATTCCCATGCCAGCAGCCCAGCTGGAAGGGGTGAATGGTTCCAGGGGTATTAGGAGGGGTGCCAAGATCAGTCAGGGCTGGCAGCTCTTACTGGGTCAGTCGTAACATTGCGGTAGTACATCTGCCTGGGCCTGGCTCTTGAGTAAGAAACGGAGTAAAAGTAATTCCTAAGGATACTGAAGTAGGTCATCTCCATCACTGACTGTGACCCAAATACCTCCCCTGAGAACGAAGCCTCGTTTCACACCCTAGACAAACAGCATGGAGACAGGGCTGGAAACCCTGCCATTTCTCTGGTTAAAGCCCAGATTGGTTGTTCAGACCACTGGCAAAATGAGAAAGAGAGGAAAGGCATGTGGGTGTAAGAAAGGTGTTCAAATCAAGAACTAAGAGGTGTTATGTCACAGGATTTAGGCAGCTATGCAAGCTTGCAACGTATTTCTGCTTGTGCTGTGTCCTCACACCTTCTCTGAGGGAAGACTTTTGTCCTTAACACAAGGGCTGTAAATATAATGCAGAATACATCACAGTGCACCACACAGCCGTGGCTTCTGGCTCCGCATCTGCTTGTGTGGACATGCCAGCTCACACCATGTGAGCCTTGCTTTGTTTGTGAAGAAACCCCAGGTACACAGGGGCAGGGAAGGAGCCAACGTGCAGCAAGGATGTGGATTGGGAAGGCCATGGGACCAAGCCTGCAAGGAGCGCTGGGGAGCTCACCACCTCGTAGGCAGCATGTGGCCAGGGGTCATGCTGGGGGACCAGGGCTGCCAGTGCATCCATGCCCGGTGAACACAGGTTTGGAGCGCACTCCTATGGCTGTGTGAATGGGGCTTCCAAGGCTATGATCTGTAACTGTGGGATCAGGGCTGTGCTCAGGAAGGGTACGAAATGTTATGGCAGCAGTAGGACATGGGATACATTTTCTGTGTCCCTGACCAAGAAAACAAAACTAGCGGTGTTGCACTAGTAAACACCGTATAAAGCACTGAGGATCATGATAGTGTTTTAAATAAAATAATCAAGTCAATGGGTAGGCTTCTGGGTGCACCATATGCACAACTAGCTTTGTATATAACTAAATCAAAAGCCTTGTAAGTAGAAAAACAAAGACGGAGTTAATTTATAAAGGTGGACATTTGAGATAAGTACATTAGAAACTTTCTACTGGTAAGTGAAATATCAGCAGACAATGGCTTACGTTTCTATCTGTGACTTCTAGGCAGGCTTACATGGACATTAAATAAAATAGCATACTTTTCTGGAGTAAGGCCGAGATGTTGTCAAGGATCATATGTCTTTTAGTCAAAAGTGGTATGAGATCTCACTGTCTCTGAAGAGAAAAAGGCTGTCTACCAAGGAAAGTGGAAATATATGTAGAAGAATAGTTGGTTCTGAAAACCCTGTGTTTAAAACACAAGATCCAATGAAGCATCGTCAGGAATGGGAGAGGAATGAGAAGCAATGCTTTAGAACAAAACAAAACAACAAACAAAGAAGCAACTAAGAGTTGTGTCTACCATGTGCTTAAGAGTAGCGCTGGTTCAAAACCTGCTGGACTCAATTGGGAATGATGTGGTTTAGCTAGCCCAACTGAGCTGAACTGGAATGCTCTTTTTGTCTTTCGACAAGCCTATAGAAGTTGGCAAATATCTGATCAGCTGTTCAAGCCCTGCTGAACAGTCCTTGGAGTTCAGCTTTTCTAGCTGATTAGGGGCCCAGCAGAAAAATTAAGGGTCAAGCAGGTCGTAGGCTTAGCTGTCCGTTGTGTTTGAGAGGTGTGTGGAATAAGAAATTTTTTCTGCAGGGAAGAAAAATGTTGCCTCAGAAAGATGTGTCCTCATGCACTCTTCTTTTCTGAAGCTGGGGCTGGCTGTGTAAACAGAAACGTGAGCAGTAGCTTGGGGGAATTATTTCACACTTGTGAAGTTACACAGGCTAGCTTAGCTCTTTGTCTAGGGATGCATGTCCAAGGCTATTTAGGTCTAAGTTCGAGCTATCACAGTTTGGTCCTGCACCTTGCTCCCTCTCTTCTTGCCAGCACCGATTTTTGTCTGATCTTGTAAAGAGCCAGTTCAGGGAGCTAAACTCATTGAAAACTACTGCTGTTTCCTGCAGAGTTACTTTTTACCTGGTTTAACTCCCTGAAACAGCTCACAGCAGGGTCATAGCAAGGCCTAGTACAGGCACGCAACAGCTAGCTGGAATTTGTGACTGGGGTGAGAGGGAAATGGCAGGACTTGGATTAGTCGAGCTCTTGGGGAACCTCAACCTACGACAGTTTACCCTTCCTCCTTCTCCACTGCAGGACCTGCAGTGTCTTTGCGTATTTTATATCCAAGTTTATCTGAGTATGGAGTCTTTAACTGAACTACTTTGTAGTGCATCATACTGCTGGACCTGCTTTTTCCTTTACAGTCAGACTGTGCTCAGAAAGGCTGGACTTTGTATTCAGCAGCATAATGTGTCCACCTGAGTTTGTGAAATACTGTGGGTCCCAGCTTTGAAGGCTTAAATCCCACTGCCACTATGGCTCCCACTCCAGTCAAGAAAACAAAGGCATATAGAGAGGTACAAAGATACCGTGCAGTGCAGCTGGGGTGGTACTAACTTAATTTGGGCAAATCTTGGGAAGGCAAATGGGTTGGTGTCAATGTATTGACCTCATCCTGTGCTGGTTGATCTTGAGGAGAGAAGGTCTCATCATCCCCAGTCCCATGGGCTTTCAGAGGCATGGAGAGTTTGACCACATGTGCTAAAAGTGCCTGTGGTGAATCTTAATAACATCACTAATCCTCGGGGCATAGGTAGGCTATGCAGTCGCTTCCATTTTATGTTAGGAAGATGGCTATGTGAAAAAAGCAATAGAGCTCCGTGTTGTAATGATTTGGTCCTGTCTTCTCCTTTAAGGGTCCAGAAGCCTCAATAAAATGTGCACTTTGGGATTACTAGTAGGAAGCAGTGCTTCAGAACACGGACTCAAACAGTGTCCCTTGTGAACTTGCCTTACCAAACGATGCTGACTCCTTCATTTCAAAGAAAGTCAAAGTATTTCCAAAATCTGGCACGTAAATTATAGTTGTGGTTGCTGCAGAGATATTGAGCAATTGTAGCTGAGCGTGGGAAGTGGCCTGTGAAATTGTGACAGGTGGGGAGAAGTCCCAATGAACAATTTCTCTTCTAGATGTGGGTTCCACATTTTGTGAAGGCCTGAGAGCCTGCCTGTAATTTCACCTTTTCTGACAGTTTGACTTCTATATCCACTTGCTGGCCATTGTCATTATTTTAAGCCTCTATCTCCCATCTTTTGCTTTACCTATTTCTGTTAACTCTAGCCCAGCCCACATGTTTTATGTACTAACGGTTTCTGATGGAGGGACTTGACCTGCCTTCCTTAATGGTTTCTCGGTGTTCCTTTGTTGCTGGGTGTGGGATGCAGGAAATTTTTTTTTTTTTTCTCAGAATGCGGCTGTAGTTACCTGAGGGTTGAAAAAAAGATCGTTATAATTCAAGGCAATAGCACATAGCAGTGAAGAATGTAAGTGGTGCTTTTCACTTAGCCTGGTTTCTTGCAATCCCTTTTTCACTAGGAGCAGACAAATGACTATTCAAATAATTAAAAGGAATACACCTGGAGAATTAGCTGTATAATGAATGCCCCAGAAGTTGAAACTTCAGCTCTCTGATTGTGCATTCAGTTCCCACAGGCCTAAAATGCAGAAGCCAAATTCCACTTGAGAGCTGCTGCTTTCAGATGGCAGCATGAGCTCTGGTACCAGCACCATTTAAAGAACATATTCTTCCTATATTAATTATCATTTTCCAGCACATACCTTAAAGTGACATTTAATGGGAACAAGAAAAGGGGAGAAATAAATGCTGAAATGTCATAGCATGATAGCATGCATTTTCTGTGGATTATCCATGGTCAGAAGAGGAAGTAATGATCTGATAAGGGTTTCAAGTTCTAACACGCCTGAAAAGGGAGAGAATAACTCCCACAATGGAGTTATCTATGGCTGTTCATGGTCATACAGGAAATACGTAGCTTCTATGCCCACGGGTGATAGGGCAAAATCTAGAGTAGCTGTACTCCTTTATGTATGAGTAAACTGGCTGTATTTCTCTCTTATTCAGAAGATACTCATCTTGCCTTTTAATCTTAGAATATAGCCAGCTCAATCTCAGAGAAAAGTGTTGAAAACCAGTAAGTTTCTTTTTCATGTTATACAGCTTTGGACAACCTTTTATGAATAAAATTACATGGCAACGTGTGAAGCAACAAAGGAATTCTAAGCAGTGGCCAGCATGTGGAAAGTCAAAACTATCTACAGCTGAATAACGTTCTTATTAAAAATGAAGGGCAAACAGGAGTGTAATTTATTATTGCCTCTCTATGTGGCTTCAAAGATCACATAATCCAAAGTAAAAAATGGCATGCATGCATTCCCTAAGATATTCTTCAGAGTGGAGGGGCTATATATCAAAACCTTATTTCCTGGTAATGAATTTTAAATAAGTGCCCAGGGCATCAGGTCACTGATGTTTCCACTTTGCAAACTGGGTGGGCTATGAAAGCCCCTAGAGCCCTTCAAAGGTGCCTTAAAAAAGATCTCTAGTTTTAACTGACCTAACTTTTCAAGAAAAATACCTGAAACAATTAGGAGAATGAAAACCAGGAGGTCAGATTACTTGGCCCATGGCTAAGGATTTACATAAATAGGCCTAACCTTTGACTTGAAAATAAAAGGTAAGTACAGAGCCCTGACAGAACAGCAGGTCATTGGTATTTACTCTGTAAAGTACTGCCTCTGATGCTATGACAAAAATGCCAGGAATTCCACTGATCACTGTGTGCTGATAGGGCTCAAAGGTATGCAGCCAGCTAACAGAAACCCTGCCTACCTGACTGATCGAAACTGCATTACTCCCACGCATTTATTATAACCTGCAATCTGCAGGCGTGGGAAAGTGTGCAGGGCCTTAGACTAAATCCTGAGAAAAAAAATGAAGTTGCTGTCTTTAACAGTTTTTTGAGTTTTTAGTGGTTTGGGCAACATATGAAAAAAATTAACAAAAAGTTTCCAAGAGAGCATCTTAAGATGTTTTCTTCACTGTGCACACTGCTGCTCAAGAGACTCCAAAACTGGTGTTGCACGTGCAGGCTGAGATTGGTACCACATTCAGCATCGTGGGTCTTTGTTAAAGACAATCTGTTCTAACAAGCAGTCTTCAAGCGTCAAAACGGTAACCAGTTGTAGGAAGCCAGTCCCTGGCTCAATTTTTAACTGAGGAAACTCTAGACAGCAAACCTACAGGAGAAATTCATGCTGTGTGTTTGTGCTACATTTTGTGGAGCAATGGCTCTGCGCTCACAGATCAGAGAGGGAAAGGTGAACCAGATCCATTTTTTTGTATTTTTATGTCTAGCATGGTAACAAAGAAGTTTTAGATACTTTTTCTTTTCTACATGGATAGCAGAGAAAAGAGTAGCCCTGTTAAAGTGGAAACAATAAGTGCAAAGTTTTTATGTTCAGAGATTTGGTTTCCTATTCTAGTTTGAGACACAAGAACACACGAAGTATCCTGCAGGCTGTTTCAAACTTGTTTCTCTAATTAATCAAAAGTGATCCATTACAGAAAACCTGCAGGAATGTCAGAGATGGATGCTTCTGCTGTACTGTTTTTGACTTGCTTGTTGCAACAGAGGAGGAAGCTGTTAGTGCCTGTCTAGTAAATTATTGAAGGATGGTGTAAGAGAGCCTGCTGCCTTCCTCTTGAAGGGCCAGGAAGCCTGAGGCTAGCCAGCCCCATGCTGCTTTCCCTGTCTGCTAGACGGCTGTGGGATTATGGAGGGAGGTGGAGGATCATCCCACAGCTGGGGACCGACTGGGGGAGAAGATAGGCTGGCCTCGTGCCCTGGGAGCTGCCTGGCCAAGTCCTGTGGTTGGGAAGCTGTGATGAAGTAGGAGGAACTAGTGGCCACTGGAGGACAGTCAAGCAGGGTGTCCTGGTAAGGAGCCTGTTGTCAGTCACCCTGTGAGTTTGAGTGCTGTGTGAGGAGAAGCCAAGCCCAGCCCAGCACCCCTCTCTGACCAGCATGGCTTTCACAGGGTACAGCTGGGCACATGTCCCTCCCCACTCTGGCCAACAAGCATGAAGCCAGGATATAATCTTAATGGGAAATTAAAAGCGTTTGAAGGACATCCAGTCCCTGGAAGGTGTTCATGGCGACCTAGACCCCCTTTGGTGTGAGCTCTGGTGCGTCCCCTTTCCAGGCTCAGCTGCCTCCTCCTATGGACCCTGCCTGCCCCAGGTCTTCCTGGGCGAAGTAGTGGCAAAGTGTCCCCTCCTCCAAGTCAATTCTGTGATCTCCTCATGTGAAGTGTAGGCCAGTCTGCTCTTGCCTCCATGTGTAGTGGCACTGTGATGTGCAGGCGCTGTTTCATTTATGCGCTGGACTCAGAGGCAACGGGGCAGAGTCGTTACCTGTCAAGTACTGTACTGTACTACAAACTGCTTGATGTCTTGCATGCTGAGCTGTGGCTATCTGCCCTGCTCTGTCCGACTGACTGCATCTGGCAGAAATGGATTTGCTGTGCATAGCTAGGAGGTAAGCAGTAGCGAGGCTATCTCAGGGAATTGAGGGCAGGAGTTCATAAAAAAGCCATTTCCAAGAGGTGTGCAGTCCAGGACAGAGCTGCCACTTGTGATAATACTACCTTGCAAGATTATGTGAGTGTATCTCTGATTCAGGGTAAATGGGGAGTACTTCTGCCTGGTTTGGGGGTGAGGAAAGATGAGCTGGAAGTCTAGACAATTTCCCATGGTCTCTTTTGAAAATCTCAATAAGCATTTTGATATCTGCTGTGAACTGTATGAGTACCTTCAGTGCTGATCTTCACATAAGCTCTAAAACACCTCTGGACCATCTTGATTTTTCAATCCCTGATCATTGTAGTTGCCATTCAATCAATATTCCCCCTAATCACCATCCCATGTCTTTGAACAGAGCTCTGCCCAGTACTGAGTGCTCTCCCCTACCTGGGTAGCAGTGCCAAGAGCATGCTGTCACAGCCCCTGTACTAAGAGCCTGGAAGACTTTGTACATGGTCTTGTCCTCAGCTGGCTCTGTGATAACTGTTTTCCATGTTTCATTCTGAAGCTGAGCAACCTTTTTGTTTCCTCCCTTTTAAACTGGTATGTATATAGTTTGGGTTGCACAGTTTGCTTTGCTTTTGACAAAGCAGTTTCCCAAGTGTAGTTTGCTTAAAGACTTCATCCGTAGCCAAAGAATGGTGGGATGTACATCTCATCAGGATGGTCATGCAGATCAAGGTCCATTCATATGCAAAAGAAGAGGAAATGCCTGCAGTTCTTTTGGCTCCAGAGAAAACATATCTGGGCAGATATTTTTTCTCTTGTTATATGATTTTGAGACAATTTCAAAATTGTGCATTTGGGAACTCTGTGCTTTAAAGAAAGTGACCAGGCTTTTCCTGAGCTCATATTCAGTTTCTGGTTCCTACTCTGTAGCTATAGGAAAATACAGCTTAAGAGGAAGGTGATTTGCTGGGACATTTTGGCAATAGCAAGAAGTTGCGTGTAGGCAGCCGACAGACTGGGGCCAGTGCCTCCTCTGCTTCTTGACCATGCTGTTTCCTAGGTTTTTTTGGTGTGTAGGATGTAGACGATGTCACCTCCTAACTTGAACTGTAAAACTGTGGGAGGACAGGATCTATCCTTGGGGGATTTGTCTGTGTACAAATTATTTTTGTCCATATTTTCATCTCACTCCCAATCTTCAGGTTCTTATCAACTACTTCCGATGCTCAGGCAGTCTGGTTAAGAGCTGCCATCCTTTGTGGACTGGCTATCCCAGCACAGTTTGCTCACAGATTGCTCTTGGGTAGTCTCAAAATCAAATTTTGAGCAGAGAGACAGATTTTATGGAATGATGAACGTTGTACCCCTGCCTTGACCAGTAGGACAATAGCCTTTGGCTTTCCTCTTCTTCTCTTCTTATTAAAATGTCCTGTATATAACTCCTCTCAGCCATTATACTATCAAAACTGTGTCCTGGCTTCCTGTGAAATCCCTAAGGATGACACTGAGTTCATCCTTACATGATCTCTGATGGCAGGGGGCTTTTTATTAATGGCACTTGTGCCACTCCATTCTTGCAAAAACACAGGAGAATACCTAGTATGAGAGGACTTTCAAAGCACTAAGCTGCCGTTTGCTTCCTTCACACAATTATTTGTTCCTTTTTGGTCCACCTGTAAATTTGGTGTTCACCCTGTCGTCCTATAGTGGCTGGCAGGTTCATGCACAGCATAGCTTTTTCTACTGGCTCTGTACTTAACAGCGTAATGCACCTCTCCAGCTCCTCTTTTAGCTTCTGCCTTGGAGGGAGAGCTAAGTTTCCACTCCCTGCAAGAGCTGAACAGAATTTCTCTTGGGAGACTGTGTTGTGTCTGGACTTTATTCCCTGCTTGCTGGTGCATCTCTGCCTCCTGGAAAGTCATCTTCAGTCCCTTCAGTCTCCTCCGATGTTATTTTCTCCCCAGTCAATAACTTCTGTGTGTCTCTCCCCAGATAAAACCAAGAATTTAATACTATTTTAACCCTAAGGAGATTATTTTCTTCTCCAACTCTCTACTGTTTCAACATGTTTATCCCTTCATTCATCCACTTCATGTAGTGCCCAATTAGGATGAGACCATGGCTGTAAATCCCAGATCAGTCCAGCTTACCTTTTTTTGCCTATAGATCTACCCTCAGACCTAGCAAGACCACAACCGAGACCACAGGATTGGGTACCTGCATCCAGCTGGCAGTTAAGGTGGCCTTTTTACTCGGGTTGGTTGCTTGTTCCTCTCCAGGTACAGTGCTGTCCCCAGCTCTGACAGAGGACTCCCTTGAGCGGTACTGTCCACCTGGGTTGCTGCTGAACATGCTCTCCAAGCATTTGTTAACTCTCCCTGAGCAGCCTTGTGGAGCTCAGGCTTGTTAGGTTGCTTCCTACTGCACAGAAGAGCTATATTCACTGATAGCTGGGAAACATAAACATTTAGAAGCAAAACATTACTCGAAGTCATAAGGAAGGAAGGCTGCATTTGTAAAATCTTGTGTGGAGAAGCCCGTTTTCTCTCATGAAGAGCTCTCAGGCACTGTATCAAGCTTGTGTTTTGCTAGAGGAGGCATCAGCTGAAACAGCAGCAGCCAAAAGGCTTTTATTCGTTTCATTTATTTTTAACTTTCCCATTGAAATGCCTGAGAAAAAGAAAATAAATCGCTTCCTTGGAGAGCCCTTCATCTCTGAGAAAGATACCTGCTGCAATGTAGAAACAGACTTGTTCTGTGAACAGCCTGGCCAAGCACTGCTCGGGGGGCTATAGTTTGTTCTTTATTTACTTGTTTATTAATTTTGACCCTGAACACAGCCACCTTTTTTCAAAGGCTGCTGTTGTGGGTTGAGGGTTTTGTGGGTTTTTTTTAGTGAAGAGCTGAGCAGGCTCCAGCTCACGGGAGCGGAGCACAGCAAGAGCCGGGAGAGCCCGAGTGACGGCAGCCTGGGCTGCGTCAGTTGGCCGGTCACAAGGATGCCTGTCATGTGCTGCTGCTCAGACAAAGATCCCTTTCTTTCCATGCCTGGTGGGTTCTCCATCAACGAGAGTACCTTGTTCTACAAACAGAAATCAAACCTCCATAATTGCGGTGTCACTGATAAAACATGACTTCTTTACCAATTTGTACAAGCACTTTGACCTCTTGTTTTGATGCAACAGACTCTGAAGATTTTTGGTCTCTAACTCTTTTTATGCTTCTGATGGAAATACTGTAAAAAAATTTATTTTGGGAATATTTTTGATCTGTCTCAGGCAAGAAGCTAAGCTTGTGCACTTACAGTCAAAACTGCTATGAACTGTCTGGAGTGATTGTTGGCTTTAAATAAAAATGATTTCAGGTCATGGTTTACTTTTCATTTAAATTTAGAATTACTTTTGTATGAATAATTAGTGTTACAAGTTTTCAACATAGATGAGAACAAGATTTCTGCTCCACACAGCTTCCATTCCTAAAAAAAGAGAAAAATTAAAGTAAGAAGGCTGCAAAAAAAAAGAGTAGTGCTGAATAGCATGGCTAAGCAGCTCTGTAATCTTTTTCTTCCCCCAATTGAATTATTGCTATAACTGTTCTTTCTAAGTTAAGATCTCACCGGGGGAAGGAAGAAAGTTTCTAGGTTTCACAGCAGGAAAGTCTTTAACAAGAAGTTAATGTAGGATAATGAAGGGGTCAGGAAAACCATAAGCACAAAGGGATTGTCCAGAAGACAGTGTAGAGATAAGAGTGGGAATAAAGACAATAAATAAGAGAAGAAACATGCAGCAACCATTAGAATTTTAACCTAGCTGTTCAGTGACAAATACATACAGTATCCACCACAGCATATTACCCTGGGCACAGTGATCAGCAGCAGTCACAGTCACCATTCCAAGTAATCAGAGAGAAATAACAATTTCTTGTTTGTACATGTATTCTTCTTTAAAGGGAAATATCTTATGTGTGACAGGATTTAAAGACTACGAGATACATGGGAAGACAATACTGTTTAAAAACAAAGTTGAACTGAAAATGCAGAGAAGCAGATATTTGTGGGATTCTGGGATTGTACGTGAAGTTTCTAATATTTAACTCCTACAGAACGGAAGCGTATCAGAAAAATTAACTGGGCTAGCAGACCAGTTAGCTTTGCTGTTGCATTTCAGTCAATAGGTCACTTCCCTGCGTTAGAGGTTGTGCTCTGCCAAACAGCACGATTTTTTAGCTGATCCTATATTGATGAGAAAGCAGTTCTCTGTTTCTGTGGTGCCACAGGTCATCCATAAAATAAAGAAATTATTATACTCTTCAATACTGCAAAATTGCTGCCTTTACTATTTTTAGAATATTAGATAATTTTTAAAATAAACTAGATCTTTTTCAAATATATTAAAAACCCACCTCAGCAAGATATTTTTGGAAGGGATTTTATAGAAGTTAGCTTCTGAATTACATATGAGATGCTGCATACTGACTGTGCTGATAGTAAATCCAGGTTTAGCAACTAGAGTGTGATTTTGCCAGTTAGCTTCCGTTCGGGTCAGGCTGGGACACTCTGAAGTATTATGGCCATGGAGACTATTTCATCATACAGACGTAGGTACCTCTCTGATCTCTGTAGCTGTATTTGCATTGACATCCCTAACAGTGAAATAACTTGTCAGCTTTAAACACTGCATACAATGGACAAAAGACAGCATTAGTAGCACCGAGTTCCATGAAAAAATCTGTAAGGCTGTCATGAATTAAATGAATTAGTAGCAACAGAAAAATGCTATTTCCTCTGCCAACTTCTGGAGATTTTATTATTCCCTCACAGGATAAGAAGCCACTATGTTCCTCATTTCAGAGCAAAAAGAAATTTTTTATGAGTGAAATGTCCTCACTTCTCAAGAGGTAGATATCACAGCTAAAACACTTAAACACTAAGGAAAATGACAGCTCCCCCCTTTCCTTTTGCCCTCAGCAGAAACAAAGTTTTGGCTAGCTACTGGTATTTTGTAGGAATTATGCCTGCTCAGTTATTTATTTTTATATTGCTGCGACTTTTATCCTCATTCCTGCAGAAACAAGGCTTATGCAATCCTGCTGTGTACGCTTGTATCTCCGTCACTTCCACACCCCCAAAATCTTTTGAACTTATTGACAAATTTCAACCAATTGATCTCTCAAAGAAAATCCAGGTCCTACAAGCTTTGCGAAAATAACCTGCCAGGTCGTGCTCTCACAGACGTGTAGGCTACAGTGCAAACAGGCACCGTTTCAGACAGCGGAGAACCCACCTGTAAGAAAGAATTTATTTATAAACACCTGTCCCTGGGGAGCATTTCAGGGAAAGCTTGTTCATTCTTTGATCTGAAGTCAAGTGAGTCTGAGGTTCAGGTCTTTCAGGAGGCAGCCTTCACAGTTCTGATCTCCACAGAACACGGGGCTATTGCTTTGCAGTAATGATTTATCACCTTTGCTGCATTTAAAGAAAATGTTTTTTAAAACCACTTAATATACTATTTCTTTGCTTTTTTTTTTTTTTGTAAAGGACCAACAACTGCCTGATATCCCATCTCTTAAGACCAAGACTCTATGTTGTCCATCACTGTAGAAATCAACTGTTGACCTTTATCACTGTCACTTTTCTCTGTGGATTTTCCGAGTTTAAAGTTACAGAATTGCTGAAACAGATAACAGAGTGCAGAAGGCTGAAAAGTGGCTAGGAGAAACCTCCAGGGACAAAGTTTGTCTGTTGGAGCATTTCCTGTGTGTACTTTGAAACCTCTCAATTTAACTTGATCAAAGCATGAGCCGACATGTTTCAGCTCCCTACTGAACAAACATATTTACCGCTTATCATTGTTGCCACCTCAGTCTTTAATTTACTTTACTTAGTAAGCCAGTACATGTTAAATTAACAACCTGGTTATTACAAATGCTAGCTTCTGGTCTCAAAAATAAGTTACAGTTTGCCAGACATTCAATTACATAGCACATCACAGACCTTCTCCTTCCCCACAATCCCAACGTAGAAGGAAGCTTAAGACATATATAGCCAATGGGGACAGCAGTGGCCTCTTTGGGACAGCTGCATCCATCAGCACCTGTTGGATTTTTTTTTAATATCTTGGACTTCCTCCTTTCTTTTTCATTAACTGCCGTAGGACATGTGTGGACTGAAAAAATACATGGTGGTGCTTTCAAAAGGAGTTAGTTAATTCACATTAACACATTTCAAAGCACAATTTAGCACATATAGATTAACAGCTCATTTTAAACAACACTTTTTTGTCAACTGTAGTAACTAATACTTTTTTACATGTTCTGGTAGCTGAGAATTTAGGGTTTTTTTAATGAAGAACGTCTTTACTTAAGGTAATGATAACAACAGTAAAGACTGTTGTGAAGTGTTGCATGAAGGGAGCATGGCCAGACAATGTGGGTTGTAGAAGACAGCGAGGTACAGTGGCCACCTTTCTGTTTTTAAATCAAAACAATTTAGCGAGTGTTTTTAAACCTTGTCTAAATATTTTAATAATTTTCCACTTACTTAATACTACTGGCCCATGTTTTCCAGCTCATGTGGCCTTCCTTATTCTCATGAAAACTGAGTCCAAATGTTTTGATTTGCTTGGTAACTCAACAGTGCGTCCTCTTGCAATGAGAGCTGCTGCGGTACTTCAGGTGAGGCTGCTTCTATTTCAAGAGGCACCTGCAACGACAGAGAGGAGTACCATGCATTTGGTGACATTTGTCCTCAGTTCTTGAATGCTTTTCCTGCGTGACCGCAGAACCCCTGAACTAGGAAATTGCTGCTGTCCCTCCAGGGTGTATGTTTCTGGGTCCATAACGCAAACGTTGAAATATCCTGGGTTAGAGAAAATAATCAGCCAATAAGCCAGAAGCCCAAATCAAGCTTCCTCCCAGAACAACACTTAAAGGGATCTTTACTTGATATAGGTAGATACAAACTATTCTTTTGCACTCCAAACCATGGTTGCCTTTGTTGGCTAGCAGTTTCTTTCCTTCTTTCAAGCAAAACAAACTTCTTCAGACATTCTGCAAGCTCAGATACTATCCATAGTCAGTTTTTATTCTACTTCTGTGTCATCACTCATTAAAAATGCAAAATGCTTAGATAATGTAAGTTATGATGGAAATTTTAAAAAAAGTTCAGCGACATGTCTCCTCTTAGAATTACTGGGACATGCGTGACACTCTTCTGCACAGCTTGGTAAATGTCACTCAGAGACTTCGGAGCATCTATGTAAGAAATGACAGGAAAGCCAGCCACATATGGCACTGTCTGCTGACACAGATCAATCTCCACACGCAATTCAGCTAATAAAAGTATCATGTCTTTTCCCATAATAACCACAGATTAGGGATAGTTGGGTTCAGGGTTTTGTGAAGCTTGCAGATGACATTTGGTTTTGCTGGCTTGTAAAACTATTTAAAATTCAGAAAATTCCTTCACAATTTGGACGTGCATTGATTGTTTTCTTCCTCTGAAGTTATTAACTTGTCAGGTGACTTATTTTTCCACCTAAATGAAGCCTGTGCCAGACATAGCACGATCCTTGCCTGAATCACAGAATCACAGAATCACAGAATAGTAGGGATTGGAAGGGACCAGTGTGGGTCGTCTAGTCCAACCCTCCTGCTGAAGCAGGGTCACCTACAGCAGGCTGCACAGGACCTTGTCCAGGCGGGTCTTGAATATCTC
>Ga0065711_1026923_pt1 | contig 56993 bp, 29 predicted proteins | sample Hoacrofraction12_FD_59098 | JGI IMG/M metagenome (GOLD analysis project Ga0065711, IMG submission 59098) | Hoatzin crop microbial communities from Cojedes, Venezuela - Epithelial fraction 12 v2 (version 2) | ecosystem: Host-associated > Birds > Digestive system > Esophagus > Crop | place...
GGTGTCCCTGCTCGCTGCAGGGGAGTTGGACTAGATGACCTCTAGGGGTCCCTTCCGACCCAAAACTTTCTATGATTCTATGATTACTGAGGAACGAGCCTGGCCTGAGGCACGGAAGAGTTTGTTTCACCCCTTTCTCACTTCATGGACAATGTAGGAACATATAGACAGCATTGCCCCCCTCCCCACTACGTTCATCCACGTATTTTACTCAGGCAATATTAGGGTAGATCTCGAAGAGATGTTAACACTTTCAAACATTGAAAAAACACCAAACATCTCAAGAAGCCATGAGTATAAAGAGACTAGGTTAATATTGCAGCAGCAATGGAAATATATCCCTACCTGCAAAGTGGGCAGAGAGGTACAGACACCCCAGAAAGGGCGTTGGGCTGCTCCTCACATGCACTCGCAAAAAAAAAAAAAAGACACTTAAAAAATTAAACGGTGGACCTTTTTTCCACGTTCTCAACGTAACTATGAAAATGAAGCTGAGCCTGTTGTGTAGAAGCCTCCGAGTAATCTGCTGGAGCCCAAGAGGAGATCCTAGGGAATAATCACGGCTCTTGGCAGCAGTCCTGGACCGGACAGACATTGACCTACCCCAGCACAGCCACTGCCAGGTATGCCATTGTCTGCTTCGACCAAGCAGGGCTTTACAAAATTGCTTTTTTTTTACTACATACATTGAAGTATTTGTGCAGCACACTGCAGTAATAAAGGTTTTACCTCTCCTATTTCCACTGCTTGAGGAGCACAAATATGTTTCTCATTTATTTACCAGGAAGATCTTCCTCTCTACAACTTCAAAACCTCTAAAGTTGAACCACCAGCTAACCTCCCAATTTAAAACAAGACAAAAAGTTATAGAAACCTACATTAAAATGCCACATTCAGATGCATGCAAAAAATACCTTTCTACAGTTAAAAAGGAATATAAAAAAACACACACATGCTTATTTTAATTCCTGCAATCAACCTTTACCAACACGCTTAATCTGCCTTAAACTTTTGTGCAAATAACAGGAGATGCACTAAATCTCCGATTTCCAGTACTACATTTGATTCAATAATAACCACTGAAAAGAGCAGGGATAAATAATCTCCAAAGAACACTGTCACCACCAACTCCCTGCGACTTCTCAAAAAGCAGCTTCCCAATTAGAATACAATTTTCACAGAAATAAAACATTAGTCATTGGCTCCCTAAGCTCATCTCAAGTCTTCTGCCTGCCTTCCTGAATTACATAAATCATATGCTCAAATAAAAAAAATGAAGTGGAAGTTTCTGCAATTCCATATACTGTATAAAATAGAGGTATTTAGTACTGAAATGTCTAAACTGCAAAAACATTTAACTTATCTTCTCTGGTTAAAAAGCAGAAGAGTAATAGCCGAAGTACGTCAGTGTTGTTGACTACAGAATTCAGAGGATGGAAGAAAGTTTAATAAGCACTAGGTAATTTTCCTCAGGCTCCACTAGTTATAAGGCCTGTAAGCATGCGATTTTTTTCTGTAATCTTGTAAAAGTCTGTTTTAAATTCTTTAGTATGTGTAGCTACATTGACCTAACGAAGTTTATCATGTCAGCCAGAACAATGTTGTTTTGTGAGGCGGTCACCCAGCGAGTTTCCAGACTCTTATGAAATACAGCTGCTTCATGATTCCCGATGAGTCTGGACAGTGCCTCTAGGCACCTCCAAGCTCTTTGGCAGATTTTAAAATACAATTCACAGGTCACTGTCCTCAGACAAAGCTTCAGCTAGATACAAGCATGTTGTGCTAGCAACCCACCAGAGTGCAATTTTAACCTACTGTAGCTTTACATACAAAGGAAGAAAAATCTTTCACTTTAGTGATTAATCAATGACACCCACAGGGACATTTCTTTTATTGCTTCTGACCCAAATTTGAGCTGCAACTGTCCTTGTGCTCCTCTGACACCTGAAACTCTTTAGCCTCCCATATACCAGTCTAACAGCACAGCGGATGCACACTTTTTCTCACTGCACCACACTAAAGCAACCGTGAAGCCCCAGCACACTTCTCTACAGCTGCATTAGGAGACCTCAATTTTTAAACTAAGTTGTTTGGGAGTCTTTTCATTTGTGCTTCTTAGTTGTTAAGGATATCATAGAATGATTTGGGTTGGAAGGGACCTTTAAAGGTCATCCAAGTCCAACACCACTCAAACAAGCAGAGACATCTTCAACTAGATCAGGAGATTATTTTAAAGCCCCTAAAAATAATAACCTACTCAACACAAGCTCAAAGTGAAGATTTTCACGTAATAATCTGACCACTGGAACTGCAATTCCAAATATCTGTTCTACGAAGATTGCTTATAAAGAGATGGTAAATTTTTATCATTTTGCATGGGTTAAGTGAAACTAAGTTGCAAGAAAACATAATAGGGTAAGGTAATGCACGATGTAAAATGAGAACTAACCTAGAAGCTTTCACAAAACTCATTTTCTACCAGCTCTGAAACATCAAACTTGTAGCAGGAGAAAGGTGGGTTCATTTTCTAGCACAATTAAACATTATTTGAAACACTTCTGATAGGTAAATAGCTGTTATCTGCGCTTGCTAAATGATGTGCTCAGACATTTAAGTTCGATTTGTCCCAGAAACAACAGAAAGGTTTTTGAAGTTTCTGCATGCTTTGCAGAGGTTTACAAAATGCCAAAATGCCTTTCTCTGCACGCACAGGTTGATGGAAAGCCACAACTCTGATATTTTGCCTTGGAAAAACTCGTAAAAGGTCAAAAGCAAGGAAAACCTCAAAACACAATTAGGAGTTTTGCTACACTTTTGCAGTGCCTTTGGCATCCCCTTTCCTAGCATTTGTTACTCTTCCCTCAGCCCTGGCTGCTGCAGCGTGCTCAGCTCTGCCAACCCCAGCTCACCCAGCAAAGCCCATCTTTCGAAGCACTGCACACTATAAAACTAACGTCCTCCCTACTCGCCAATCTCTCCTTCTGCTACTACAGCAGGGGTGCTGGGAAAGCTCTCCTTAGATGTCACGCTGCCTGTTGCTGGAAATTTTTGCCATCTGCTACTCCCTTTACTCCCATGCCTCACAAAAATATCAGTGACTCTAACTGGAAAGCAATTCCCTTATTAGAGGTTTAAAAATATTGTTGATTTGAATCATGACCACTTTTTCATTATTTTTGTATTCACATAAACATAACAGATTAGCACAGATTAGGGAACAAAGATGCAAGGACAGATTTGTATGGATATTAAATAACTAAATATATTCAACAGTCTATCGTAAACTTATTTCTTACAAAAATATTTTTTTTCAAACTGTGATGTGGGTGACTTTTAACCTGTGTGAGTAACACATGGCTCTCTCCCAAAGCCAAGCCCTGAATTCATCACATAACTTATCGCACTGGAACGCGATTTAAAGCCACGCAGTGTCAGACACAGACACACACTGTCTCTGCCCACGCAGCACCCAGAGCCGGAGACCGAGCACGCAGCAGTGGAGGGGTCCTTCCTCAGGGTACAACTATTTAACGTAAGTATTTACACCCACACCTCACAAACAAAGCCCTGGATGATGCTAGATAAGCACTTCAAAATACGCCTGGCTACAAAGAAGCATTTTAGAACACAGGAAAACAAGCTTTTAGAGACTAAAACATCCTCTACGATCCTTCTGTGGCCCAAATACAAGCATCAACACTCAGCCACGAAGCCAGACACTGAAGGCTTCTAGGACAGCCCAGCACATGGACAACGTATTGCCTACAGGCACAGCGGACCCAAGCCCCTGCTATGAAGCACCCCATCACGCACGTAACAGACAGTGAAGAGAGGGAACACACTGCCTGGCTCCAGCTGTGCCACAGGCAGCTTTACAATCGACTTCTCTATGGGGTTTAAAAAGAGGGCTTACCTTTGAGGGTGCTCCTGGTGTACCGCTCCTCCTGCCTCGCCTCTCGCTGCTCCTCAGGGCTAGCATTCCTCGCTTCAGGGTAACTCAGGCAAGAACTAGTAGCAACAGAAGCATCTGATTCTCACACACCACTCACAACCCCAACCCACCCTGGTGTGGCCAGTGCCCGGGAAGGAAGGGCTCGGGTCAGCTCGTCACCAGCAATAGCCCTCACCTGGATGCAGGGCACTCACCAGCAGCCCCTCCAGGTGCACTTCATTATGCACCAAAACCACCACTCCCAAACGGTTCCCCACAGCTGGGACGTCCTTACCTTTGTGCGTTAAACCAGCACAACCGGCCTCAGCTCCCCAGCCTGAAGGTACTGAGGCAGGCGGGAGAGGCAGCGGCAGGCACCATCTCTCTCTGGCTGAAGGCGATGCCATGACTGGTGGCACCATCTTCTGTGTCAGAGCTGCTTCCATGCCCACCCTCAGGAGAGGGAGCTCCGACGGGACAAGGAGGGATTTGGGGCAGCAGCAGGGCTGAAGGGTCTCTGTGAGGAGAGCTTGGGGCTGCCCCGGGCGGGACACGGCTGGTTCCAGCCAGCTCTGCCAGCCCCATGGGTGGCACCTCAGGGGACACGGCGAGAGGCGGGAAAACCCTGCTGCAAGGGGAGAGTCCGAGGAGTGGGGAGTGAAGGAGGCCGAGGTGGAGTGGTTAATTTGTCTTTGTTTCTTGAGAAATGCAATTAATTCTCCCCCAGTGGAGTCTGTTTCACCTGTGACAGCAACCAGTGAAGGATGTCCCTGTCCTTACTGCCACCCATGAGCTGTGTCACCTCATTTTCTCCCCTGCCCTGCTGAGGAGGGGGATGGAGAGAGGAGCTGGGCAGGTGCCTGACATCCACCACAGCCCACCCGCTACAGGGGTGCAGGGCACGTCTTGGCCACTTTGTACCAATCGAAGGAACAAAACCTGTTGGTAGCAGTGTCCTGTGAGATACCCAGCTCGGGACTGTGACCCGGGCAGACTGTTGGGAAACACTGGAAAGGGCGGGCGGGGAGGCACATCAACCGATCAGGATCTGCCCGGTGCTAGTGGACGGAGAGCCCCTCCTGCATTCACACAAGTAAAGGGCAAAGCTGCACTCAGAGCTGACTGAACTTCTGAAAAACAGCTTCTTTTTCCAATTCTGCCTGCACAGAAGGTCAGCCCCGACCCCCGCTGAGCCCCACCGCCTGCTCCCCGGGCGCTGCTCAGGGCCGCTGGCCCCTGCACCAGCCCCCACAGCCTGGCAGGGCAGCGGGCAGAGCACAGGCACGGAGCGGTGGTAGCACCCACCTACACAGCAAAGTATGACAACCTTTCGAGATTTTGCCTCTATTAAAAAACAAAACAAAACAAAAATCCCGCTTGTCTTTCAAATTTGAAACAATGGAGAGAAAAAAGAAAAAAAGCCAGGGGACTATATTCCAGTTTTCAGTCAAGCTCAATATTCAGAATATTTGAGGGTGGGAAGGGATTCCACCAATCTGGGATCAAGCACCCCCGTGCCACTGCCAAGCTAGAGAATTGCTCTTGCCTTAGGTACTGCTCATGCTGCTGCAGTAACAACACATCCATGTCTGGTGCTCTCCTTTCAGAAGAGATGCTGAAGAACTAAATGGCAGCGCTTGGAAAGGCTGGAGAACAGGTTACAGAGACCCAAAAACCTTCGGTAAAAGATATATGGAACTCCATCTAGCTAACTTGCATGGTCAAAAATCAGAGCATGACTTTATTGCAACCTAAGTATCTCCTTGTGGAAATTTGAGCTATGATTTCATTTAATTTATATGACCTGTTAAGAAGTAGCTGGAAACAGATTCTGATTTTATCTAAAGGTTAGACTTTTTGCTTGGAACACCTAACATCTGCAAAAGATTTGCAAATCACTGAAAATGGAGAAAGTGGATTTTTCTGTTGTTCTTTAACTGAAAACTTTCAAACACCTTCTCTGTAAAGGTATGAACACCCATCTATCAAATTAGGCTCAGTACTTGAGATGTTAAAAACATGCATGAAACATTATTTCTCTCTCTTCAGAGCAGTGATTTGGTGATGTTTCTTAGAAGGTGCAAGCAGATGCTCCCTTCGCCCATTTTCACTCGATAAAGCTCCCAAAAATGCCCAGTGCACCACACAATTGGTTTCCTCCTCTAATCATTAATCTTTACCACTCCAGCTAATAAGCAACAGCAAAGCAAAGGTTTGCAATATTTTCTGTTCCTTCAAGACCTATTGCAGCAGCTCTTCCCAAAGTCACATACGGACACTTTCATCCACAGTTTTTCTAATAGCTGTTCATGTTAACCTTTGACCATCCAACTCCTCACTTTGTTTATAACATGGCAATATTATAACTTGCAGATAAGAAGAAAATGGTGCTGGAAGAGTTCTTCATTAGGATGTTACATAATGAAAGTTGTGAATGCTGCAAAAGGAAAATAAATTATTAAGCAAGCATTTACCACTATTGGTTTCAGTTATCGGTCCCCATGGACTAAAACTCAGTTTTAAGAAGACTTGAGTAGCTGCCAGGAGATAGACCGTAACATTCGTTTTGACAAAGAACTACCTAAGAGGGGCAGTCCACTCCACTTAAGAAGAAATGAAAGAACGCTACTTTCACAGCAGTTTAGCAAGAGACAGCTTTTATGGGAAAAGGAAGACCTGAAAATTTATACTCTCTTGGGAGTTCTGCCTTTTCATGCTTGAGCATGAAACACGGGCATAAATTGGTTCCCTTGGGTGGACAAACTCAGAGCCAGTTCATCATGGAGCGCAGGTTTCTCATCTCTGAGTAGGTGAACATGTAGCAGCTAGACATTTCTTACAATGTATTACCAGCTCTAGAAGTCTGGAGAACCTGTTTTCAAAAAATGGAGGCAAGATCACAGCATGCATGGAGGAAGTAGGTATTGCTCTACTGTGGATCTCTTCTGTGCTTAAACACACAACAACTTTCCTAGATACAAGACAACGGAAAAACTGACTTGGTGAAGAGTTAGAGGTCAAGCAAGAAAGCTTTCAACGTCTTTTTGATATGTTCATGCACCTCCCATGTTGAAAACACACATGAAAACACACCAGAATGTTTATCACAAAATGATCTGCCATTGGGAACCACAAAGAACTTCATTTGTCTCCTGCCAAAATTCTTTAAGATGAAACACTGAACTGTTACTTGGTTTTGGGAAGGGAGGTGGAAGGGACAGAGTCTCAGTGATTCTTTGTCATAACATTCTAGGTTTTTATGTATACACACAAATTTTGAAATGCCCATAAAATTTCACTTAAACTCCAAACAGACCAAAGCCCTTCCAGTATTCAATTTGTAGTACAGCTTTAAAAAGACAATACATTTTCATACAGTATCTGATTTAATGACCATTTTATGCCAGATAAGATAATCACAAAAAACTTGAACTTGAAAATGATTGGACAAACAGAACCAGATGTAAACTGTCTTGAAGCTTACAAATTCAGCACGCAACAGTTAAGCAACAAGGACTTGAAAGTACTGGGTTTCAAAGTTTTCGGCAGACCATTGTATCTGTTCAGTTCAGAAATTCTCTCGTAGATTCTGACATGTTTACACAGTGAGAAGATGCGCTCAGAAATAGATCATAAGCGATTCCATTTTCGGGATTTCATTGCCTTGTCTTGGCAGCAGCTCCAGGCCAGAGAATTAACCACATATTAACATGCAACCCAAGAACATGGATACACTGGCCATTGGCCCCAGCAGATATATTAGACAGATAGGAAGCAAGGAAGAAATGTGCTGTTGTACTCCAGTAGCTAATGTTAATGAGGAAATGTGCAGACATAAAAGAATCCTTCTGTCTATGAATAATTATGTATTTATTATTGGTTACAGGAAGTGTTCTGTGGAGTCTCTTTGCATAATCATTTTTAAACTGTAGTAAGAACACCATGCAAAAGGACAAATGCTCCTTTCTATGAATGTATAACACAATTGAACCAAACAAGTAAATAAATGTTTCCTTTACTTATTTTTCATGAACAACTGCCCATCTGAAGAAATTCTGCCCTCATCTAAACTGGCCTTGTAATCACAGTGTACTGTTTATGTTGTGCTTACAAATTTCATTACTCACACTGGCTAGTGATGACCACTAGCATCTGTACCTCCACTGCCGTAGTTTTTAAGTCCAACACAAAAAGCAAAGGAAACACAGATCTGCTGGAAAATTTAAAATGATCAAAACTTCCCAATAGCATTTGTTTGAACCTCAACTGCTCACCAGAAGAGAGCAGAAACTGGGGCCAAGTGTGGGAGAGCCAAGATTTAGGGGAGGTGAGCAGACACCACCAGCAGCCAAAAAGGGCAGCACTGCCAGAAGTGTTATTTCCAGTCTCCAGTCATGACTTTTAAATCTCTCAAAAAATATCCTTCAAAGCTCTCATCCACGCTAGCAGTTCTGGATACTCTCCACATTAATCACTCCTAGGAGAAGAAGTGAATGTTGTGCTTGTGCAAGCAAAAAGCTCATGAAACTGCATGCAAATTTTAAAAACAAGCTCTTTCTAGCATTTGGAGTCCAAAAGTATAATGGAAAGAAAGCACTGAGTCACAGTGGAGCATCTGCAACCACTTTCAGTCAAGATGGAAGATAAACCAGTGCTGGAGGCATGCTCAGGAGGAGCCTTCCTATGTGACAGATGCCTTCAGCATTCCAGCTTTCTGGCTATTGTCATCATTTGATGCAAGGGGAAACACTGCTTGGACAAAGACAATTTTAATGTAGCTGCATAAAAATATCTATTGGCCTATGGGATTAGTTAGCTAGTTGTCTCCTATCCAGTTTCCAAGCAAGATTCAAATCTCTCAGCAGTTTTGCTTCTTACCACATTAGCTTGTTTGTACTGATTTCTAGATGCTGGACTACATAAAAAAGTATCTTTCAGTACCAAAAGGATCAGCATTTTTAGTACTGAACTGTCCTTGCTAAGCATCCAATGCTACATTCAAGCTAGTTCAGAGTAGGGATCTTTTTGGTGCCGTGCAATAGCAACTTCACACTGAGGTGAGCTTAGGCGTGAAAATAGAGGTGTACTCAAGAAATCAAAAACTGTTCTACTGCATGGTGGAAAGACTCCTGCTAGAGGAAGAGGTTGTGAATGTTTTGTTGTATCTGAACTTGAATATTCTTCTGCTTTGAAATGTATTCATTCCTGTGTTCCATCTTCCTTTTCCCTTAGCACATTCACATGCGGCAAGATTTACCATCTACTGAAGCACTCATCCTTCCCCCTCCCAAATCTTACATCTTTTCCACTTCTCTTTTATATGATCCATATACAGCATGAGATTGTATTTTATGTGGATTGTTTTAAATTTTGGGAACCATAACTCAGTGCCATGTGCATTTCAGGCCTCTTCAAATCTTCTGTCCTTCATAGATGAACTGATCTTTATCATAGCAAAAAAGTGTAACAACATCCGTATCAATTCATGGTCCCGGGGTTATTACATTAGTGGCAACATTATTTCTTAAAACATTCATCACCCATTGTTAGAAGTGACAAATTTCTACTTCATTATATACGATGGGTTCTTTTTCTCATATTGTGTTTTGCTTTTTCCATCCGTTAGTCTCCATGAAGTTGCAACACATCTTTGGCACAAACTAGGTAATTTCCATCACAATGTATTCATCTTCATATTTTCATCTAACATCTGGAATCGTTCTGCATTTCTCAGTAGAGTAAATATTGCCCAAATCTTCCTTGTCAGAAGAGTGGAGAAACTTGACACTAGATGATGCTTTGACTAGCGTATAAGTTTCTGCATCTTCATAACCAAGCATCTTCATTTCCCAGCATAATTCATATCTACTCTGATTCAACTCAATGACAAAAGAAATTAACAGAATAGTTCTCATAACTATAGCTCAAGATATTCTAAAGAGTACTGGGAATAACAAAACAATACACTGTAAATAAATTTACATATAATTCCAAGAATTTCAGAGTATTTTCAGGACTATTTATTAAAAATAAATCAACAAACAACATGAGTTTTCAAACAATTTTTTTCCTTCAAGGCTGAAAACTTGCTTTTTGATGAGAAGTTATGAGTTCATTGGTTTTGCTCTTCCTTATGGTTGTTCTGCTATTGAACTGTATTACAATAAGTAGTTTGTTAACACCTGAGTCTATTCTTTAATAGTATACTTTCTTCAAAGCGCGAAGAAAAAAATAATCTGATTAACAACCATTAGCTCCTCCTAATAGTTGCATCAATATTAAAAATTGGCAAATATGACTATTCTACTACTTTATTTTGATTTATTGAATAGAATATTTCAGTTGGAAGGGACCTAAAACAATCCTCTAAGTCCAACTGCCCAACCACTTTAGAGCTGACCAAAAGTTAAAGCATGTTATTAAGGGCATTGCCCAAATGCCTCTCAAACACTGACAGCCTTGAGGCATCAACCACCTCTCTAGAAGCCGATTCCAGTGTTTGACCACCCTCTTGGTAAAGAAATGTTTCCTAATGTCCACTGTAAGCCTCCCCCGGCACGGCTTTGAACCATTCCCACACGTCCTACCACTGGATCCCAGGGAGAAGAGATCAGCACCTTCCTCTCCACTCTCTCTCCTCAGGAAGCTGCAGAGAGCAATGAGATCATCCCTCAGCCTCCTTTTCTCCAAACTAGACAAGCCCAAAGTCCTCAGTTGCTCCTCATAGGACATGCCTTCCAACCCTTTCACCAGCTTTACCGCTCTCCTCTGGACGCATTCAAGGACCTTAACATCCTTCCTCTGGACGCATTTGAGGACTTTAACATCCTTCCTAAATTGTGGAAGGTCCAGAACCACAGACAGTATTCAAGCTGAGGCCACACCAACACCAAATACAACGGGACAATCACCTCTTTTGACCAGCTGGTTCTACTGCATTTGATGCATCCTGTGATGTGGTATGCCCTCTTAGCTGCCAGGGCACGCTGCTGACTTCTGTTGAGCCTGCATGATTTACAAAATGTATATAATTTATAAAATTTACTTTGTTGATTCACAAAATCATAGAATCATTAAGGTTGGAAAAGACCGCTACAATCATCAAGTCCAACCATCCACCCAACACCACCATGCCTGCTAAACCATATCCTCAAGTGCCACATATACACATTTTTTTAACATCTCCAGGGATGGTGAATCCACCACCTCCTTGGGCAGCCTGTTCCAACGCTTCACAACTCTTTCAGTAATGAATTTTCTCCTAATATCCAATCTGAACCTCCTGTAATGCAACTTGAGGCCATTACTTCTCATCCTATCGCTAGTTACCTGGGAGAAGAGACCAAAACCTGCCTCGCTACAACCTCCTTTCAGGTACTTGTAGAAAGCAATAAGGTCCCCCCCTCAGCCTCCTCTTCTCCAGACTAAACAGCCCCAGCTCCCTCAGCTGCTCCTCAGAACACTTGTTCTCTAGACCCTTCACCAGCCTCGTTGCTCTTCTCTGGACATGCTCCAGCACCTCAATATCCTTCTTGCAGTGAGGGGCCCAAAACTGAACACAGTACTCCAGGTGCAGCCTCACCAGTGCTGAGTACAGTGGCACAATCACCTCCCTACTCCTGCTGGCCACATTATTCCTGATACAAGTCAGGATGCCATTGGCCTTCTTGGCCACCTGGGCACACTGCTGGCTCATGTTCAGCCATCTGTCAACCAACACGCCAAGATCCTTTTCTGCTTAGCAGCTTTCCAGCCACTCATCCCCAAGCCTGTAGCACTGCATGGGGTTGGTGTGACCGAAGTGCAGGACCTGGCCTTTTGCCTTGTTGAAACTCATACAGTTGATCTCAGCTCATTGATCCAGTCTGTCCAGATCCCTCTGCACAGCCTTCCTACCCTCGAGCAGATTGACACTCCTGCCCAATTTTGTATCATCTGCAAAGTTACTGAGGGAGCACTCAATCCCCTCATCCAGATCATTGATGAAGACATTAAACAAGACTGGCCCCAGAATTGAGCCCTGGAGAACGCCATTCGTGACTGGCCACCAACTGAATTTAACTCCATTCACCACAACTCTCTGGGCTTGGCATTCAGCCAGTTCTTTATTCAGTGAAAAGTACACCTACCTAAGCCACAAGCTTCTCTAGGAGAATGCTGTGAAAGACAATATCAAAGGCTTTACTAAAGTCCAGGTAAATAACATCCACAGCCTTTCCCTCATCCACTAGGTGGGTCACCTGGTCATAGAAGGAGATCAGGTTGGTCAAGCAGGACCTGCCTTTCATGAACCCATGCTGGCTGGGCCTGATCCTCTGGCTGTCCTGTACATGCGCAGTGAGTACATTCAAGATAGATCGCTCCATAACCTTCCTCGGCACTGAGGTCAGGCTCACATACCTGTAGTTCCCAGGATCCTCCTCCTGGCCCTTCTTGTAGATGGGCATCACATTGGCAAGCCTCCAGTTGTCTGGGACCTCCCATCAAGTAAATAATGTAAATAATGAAAATCAGGAACACTCTACACGAACTTCTGTATGTCTGTAGCATAGGAAACAAAGATAAAACTCTAATTTTCCTCAATACAATGTCGAATCATAATTGGCAAAAAGCCTCTTCTAATTTGTGGAGTAAGTTTTCAGATGCAGAAATGCCGCAGACAGTATCTTAAGCCAGAAGAAAAATAAAGGTAATTTATACGAAAAGCATGAGTTTGTGTGGTGCTTTTCAGGTGCTCCCAATTCAAAATAATAGCTCATTTATCTGTTAGTCATTTCAGGTATTCTGTAAACACTTTCCCTAGCTGCCTACACATCTTTACAGTTCTCCACTTTCAGAGAAGCTGTCTAAAATTTTGTAAACACCAATGATGCATATTGCAAAAATTTCTAGACTTCTCCATTTACTTTTCTGTCTTCTCAAATCCTCAAGGACTTTGCAGCAACTCCAAATAAAAGCCAAGCCTTTCTTTTGCTCAGATGCCTGTGACACAAAGTAAGCCAGTTCTTCAAGTATTAAAGGTGGCTCCAGCAGTGTCCAGACTTGTCTGGAATTAAATACTTCTCGGCTTACTTCACAGTACAAGCACAGATTTCTGAATATCCTCGCCTACCACACCTTTCCTGACCAGCCTACAACAGTACTCATACACCTTTTGTAACCATGTTTTCCAGGGCTTTGGAAAAATAAGTGTACTCCACCAAGTGTTTGATTGGAGTGGGGTCAAACAATAAGGACAGATGTCTCACTGTTAACCTTCACACAGCGTGGAGAATCCATCTCTTCTCTTGTGTATTTGCAACAATTCTTAGTAGACATCTTCAGACTGGAAATCACCAGTTTTGCTCTTCTGACTGGTGGCAAAGAGAGGTGATGAGCACCTGGACAGCAAAGCCTCTTTGTTCAGGGAGCAATCCTGTTCACGCTGTGCCATGCCAGCTGCTGGGAACATTGCTCACACCGCAAGGAGAGCGGCCATATAGCTCTGATGCTCCATCACCGTTCCTCCTCTTTCCCACACCATATTTACCACTCCGTTGATTGAAGCCACATGGTGGTCCACTAGAACCAATATATTCTCAAAGAAACAGTCCACAAAGGAAACTATCTTCTTTCAGGTCTCTGTAGTTCACCATTGCTCAGGCACCAGAAACTCCGTGCAATTTGCAAGTCCACCCTCCTGTGCAATTTCCATGTAGTTTCTGCCAATGCCTTGTGAGTTGGTACTCAGCACCATACCCTACAGTTGTCTTAAACAGAAGAGTTTGCTGATCTGTCCCCTTCCCAGACTTGCTCCCACACCTGCAATTCCCGGCAGGGATTCAGAAAAATAGCTCACAGATTTTTAAAAAGTCAGTGAGCCAGGAATACTGTCATTTAAGTGAAGACCTGTGGATACAAAGTAGTTAACAAAGAAAACACATTAGGCTGGAATAATGAAATGCCTGAAGGCACTCAATGAGGTAAGTAATACTAAACTTGTATGGCTACATGTCAAGCGAACAGAGAAGACTGGTGTAACATTATGTATGCCTCACCTCAGTGTAAAAGCTATGCCTCTCGCTAGATTCCGGCTGCTTGCGTGGCCAGCATCCCAAACAAAGAATCCCTGTTGTTTTTTTCTGTTTCTACACTGGAAGTGATAATGACCATCATGAAAGATCACAGACAACAGTCCTGCTCACCACACCAAAACATACGTATTCATTGAAACAGGAAGACCAAAGAAAGAATAAGACTCATGTAAGCCAAACCATTAAAAGCTGCTAGGAATTGAACCTGCGATAATTTAACTGCTTTCATATTCATTTTTAAAGTAGAAGTATCTCAAAGAAGCATGCTCATTTAAAAGCCAAACACACTGCTGGTGATATAAAAAGAATAGTAAAACACACAGAGCACTAGCAGGTAAAAGAAACATGATGCAATTACGTCAATTACTGCTTTTTATATTTTATTAACAAGCAAGCACCCCTGGAACTGGGTCTTATAAAAAATACTTCATTAACCAATCAGAATACAAGGGAGTTATATAAATTTATTTTATGCAACATTGATTAGTTTTGAAAATTCCCAGTTTTAATGTCTTAATTTCATCTTTTATTTTAAAAAAATCACTAAAAGGACACAACCCACAAAAATACAATCTGTATCTGCTCTATATTTACAGATAACTGGTCACTATTAAGGCACAGATTTAAAACTAACATTTTTATGTAGCAAGTCAAATATTTGTGCATAATACAACACTAACAATACGGTACACTGTACTGTCATATTCCCTTTGTGGAATCAAAATAAGTGAGAAATTTTTTTCTTCCAGTGTGTTCTTTTTTTGTGTGAAGCCCTATTGAAAAATAACATCGTTAATGGGAAATTCTTCACTTTGGTGTGGATGATATAAGCACTGCTCAGCAAAAGACCACATCAACTTAATACTGTAATAAAATTAGTTTCTGAGTATAGTACTGTCTAGATACATAGCATGTACTTATGAAAGACTAAGAGTGTAAACGTTTTTTGATGCTTTTAAGTTTAGGCAAAATAGGCAAGAAGGGGCTGCAGAAAATTCTGTACAAAGTGTTGCTGACTATTTATTTCATTTAAAATATTTTTAAAAATTAACACAACTGAATACAATTTGATTTGCAAACACTGGTCTTGCAAATGCAAACATTTAAATGACAGCTTATCTGTAAGTACGTAAGTAGTCCACGTGAATGGAGCTATCTACATGCTTAGAAGTAAGGACAAGTGTAATATAGTTTTAAAATTAGAAGTTGTGGCTTCCACAAGGGTTTTCATGAAGTTGCTCTTGCCCGTGTAACACACGCACACACAAATATCTCATAGATATGTGGATACTGACTTTTGGCATTTGAGCCCAGTAACTTTGATGTGAACAACTGCGTGCGTACAAGATGCAGTTTTAGCCATTCAGATCTCTAGTACAATTTCAAAACCAGAGGAAGCTAACTGCTACTCAATCTACAGGGGAAGTCACCCAGCTATACACCATTAAGTAGATATGGCTGAAATGAGTACTGAGCAGTTATTTTTTGCTAACCGCAACAAGACTTTGCATTATTGCTTGAACATCTATGCCCTCAAGTAATAGTTTCTTTAAATTCCCTTTGTGTGTGCAAATTTCTCTATACATCATTTCGTATTCTCAACTTAAAAGAAATTATCCATTGAAAGTGTGAAAACTATTTCTCACCCATTTTTGCATAAAAACCAACTACTGTAAATGTTATTCTAATGCCTTCTGTAAGAGCACTTGACAGTGGTTTATGTCCATCTCAAAAGGCTTGTCCACTGAACATAAATAATACATTACAGTAGAGGTAACTCACTTCTTATGGGAATGCTTTTCAACAAATTAATGCTTGGAAACTTCATATTGCATTGCAGAAAGAGGCACTTTATGAATTCCTTCATTATGTCAGAACCCTTCATAAACCCATAACAAGACATCTGTAAAGACAGAGGAATAATATTGCCAAATTATTTGGACTTTCACAGTATAAGAATGCAATAGTTAGCTCTAGCCACTTACAATATGGACTCTTTCTGTTGAACATAACTTGTTTCAGAAATAGTTCATCTCCAGAGTTTTAAACACTTCTGCAGCTGACAATTACAAATCTAGACTGAACAAAACAGATGCTATCACACCTATTTTATGTAGGTCGCTTAATTGCTGCATGCATAGTCATGTAAGTAGTATGTGTCATTTATTAAATGGCAACAGTGCTGTCTTGTCATATTAGATTAGTTGTCTGTTTAATCAAACTGACAGCCCAGAGCTCTAGTTCGATGAATGCCTTTCATTCTCTACCATAAATCTGCAGTAGATCAGTTTAATCTTTTGCGTATTGTAGGTGTACAGAATCTAAAAATAAAAGTCTGATATAAATAAGTGTCCTTTAGTGGCGGGGTACTAAAAATAGCCCTTTGCTTTGAGACAACCATTAAAAACAGTTTTAGCATAACAGGCAGCAGTTAAATATGATGACTGCAAATGGTTAATATTGCAAGGTCCATTTTGGTCTTTCATTGCATCTGTTACAGTGAGTAGTATTGCAAGCAGCATTAGACTGCTTCATGAGAGCGTAATAGGACTGGTCCACTACCAAGTGGCTTGATTTTGGAACAATCTCTTCAGATAACTACTGGGGAGACAGAGAGAGGGAAAAGTCTGCATAAGAACCAGTTTCTAGTACCATTATAGTGAGATGTGACTGAATGCAGGAACACCTGAAAAAAATTTGATTAGTGCCAATATAAAAATTGATTTGGAAATGAAAGAGAAATAAATTTCCACAGGACAAGAAATCAGAACATGTAAAGTGCAGAAAGACCTCAATAATTATTTTAAGCAGTACCAGAAAATTCCATCTTGATAAAACCAAAATCTATGCTCTCTGGCATCCCAGCTCTTCATTCTTCCTTCATTCAACAAAGTAAAAATTCAGTGCATACATTATAGTTATAGGTAATAAAATACTAAACAAAGAACCCTATATTATTATTATTGCAAATTCTGTTCAATCTACATGAGTAAAACGTAACCCACATTTGGTGTTTTCAAAGACAACAGACAAAATGTGTTTTTTCTTTTTTTTTTTTTTTGGCACAGTATTGTGCAGACAAAATGCTTTGGTCCTTGACACCCAAACTCCCAAAGTGCAGAGGGTGGTGTGCAGTGAAGGCTGTCCACAGGATTGCCATGTCCATCTTTACAGCTGACTTTCTGAGCCACAACTTACTGCTACCAGCGCCCGCTGACACTAGCAATGTCCGAATGATACTGACGTGGCAGTCTTCCACTAGCTCCACCTTCCAGGAATGAGGCACGTATGTTTGACGGGTCAAACAGCTTTCTTCGGTTTTTGTTCAGTTCTATAGAGGTCACACACACACACAAAAAAATATCTCATCAGAAATTAATTTTAATATTTTGATCTAAACCAAAAGCAAAACTTCTATTTAAGCAAACAAAATACTTTAGACAGAACAGTATGAACTGAAAATGTCTGTGAGGTACTCATTCAATTTAATGGTTCAACAGGACAGTAAGAGTGCCAGGTTAAGACTCATAGTGGCTGCTTGGGATGCAGGCAATTATTTGGAGCAATTCTTAGTTGGCACTGATACAGTATGGAGTAAAGAATATTTTGTGATATTGATTTAGATGATCAAATTGCCACCGCTGAAACGCTTTAAAAAGGTTCTGTTATAATACTCCAAGGCTGTAATCTTCCTGAAGGTACAGGCGCACAGAATGTACGGCTGCAGCACAACCATGCAGTGTAAACTGAGACGACAGAAAAGCTTGTGAGCAACTTGATCATTTCTCAATGCACAATCCTTTATTTTAAACAGAACACTGAAGCAGTATTTTAATAAGGACTTTTAGAAAACACAGATGCTCACCTCTCCTTCAAACACGCACCCTAAGCTTGTATTAGCAAATGCTCATACAAAATGTTTCCCCTTTCCCCACTTTTCTATTGTTGTAAATAAACTCCATGACAGATACAAATTACCAAAGGATTACATAGTTCAGTAGCAGTCGTAAAATCTAAGTACATTGCATTTTAACCTCTTTATGCCACCATTTAAAATTCATAAAAACCATTCATGAATGGCATTGGTAGAAGGGATGCAAATCATGAGAAAAATGATCCAGTGTTACAATGAAGCACCTGATACAGATGCATTGCCTAGAGAATGTAATATGAAATCTCCTGCTATTTATTATGATTACAAAAAATCTAGGTAGACATTATATACTACAACACTAAGAAATTATACTTGGCCTTCATCTTTCTTTGTGTAGCATACAAGACAATCTTTTAAAGTGGGTTGGAAAAATTCCAAATAAGAGTTACAAGTTTATTTTCAAACCTCTACATTTTGCAGAAACAACTGGCCTTGAAAACAAACAAGCAAAAAAAGAAACCAAAACGAAAGCCCCCCCAAAACCCAGGGAGTGTCTCCCAGCAGGATGATTGCTCTGCTGATCAATACAGTGGAGGACAGGCAACCAAAAGCCAAAAAACGCCAGCTCCAAGCAGTATGTAGTGCCATTCAGACTCTGCAGAGCCTGCAGTCCCAGAGCTTCTAGCGCCCACAGTTCTGTGACATAAACCAAAGTTCACAATCTGCCGTGAAACAAACTTTCTACCAAGTACCAACTCTACAAGGGGACACAGAACTATGCAGCCGGAATCTTATTCGTCAATGTGAAAATGTGTAAAGGGTGGTTCTGAGAGCCTTCTGATAAGGCGCAAGCCAATATGACCTCCATGGACTAGATTCTTACTTTTCAGTCTTTCCAAGATCCTTTGTAAACTATAAACACACAAATCAAGTAAATAGAATACAAACAATACTTAAAATCAACAAATGCTAATCTGTGTTATTTACCTGAGATTGCAAGCAGCATTTTTCTTCTGGCACCAAAAGTGGTAATTCCTAACTCTTTCAAATCTTGATCAGTAAGAGTAAGGAATGTCTGCAGATCAATCTAGAGTAAAAAGAAACAGGAAAACTATGCAAAACAAGTCTCTCCTCAAAAGTATTAAGCCATAAGTGTGGTTCAGAACACCTTCAGTCGTTTTTTTTCCTACTGCATTTTACAGTTACTCTGCCAACCTATTCTTTGCATGTAAATGCCAGTCACTGCTTTCCAACTGCTTCTTCACACAATTGCTCAATTTGCTACTCTGCATTTCTGACAGATAAAGAGAAGCTAAAAAGCAAGCAATTCTAGAAAAGCACAGAAGATCAATTAATCTTCTTTATTTGTGACTTGAGATTTTGAGTTTTCACTGCAATTGCTATGATGTACTTGGGACTAGCCAGGTACGTGCAACTGTAGATCTGGCAGGCGCTTCAGACTACAGCAGGTTAGCAGAGGATGATTGCCCAACTTCTGGTGACACATTTGAGTTAGAGCGCTGCGTGTTTCATAGCATTCCAGAGTGTGTGCAACCATATATGTTTGTGGTTTTCTCGCTCCCAATACAATTAGCAGAAACATGGAAAATTGTTTAGTTTTCACTCTGGTGAAACTATTTGGCTCATCTCCCACATAATCAGCAATTCTCGAGGGAGGAAAAAACAACCCAAAAACCCACCTGTCAAACAAAAGCCATCTTTAGAGTTAGGAACCAACACAGCCATCTTTCCTTTTTAGGAGAGTGGCTAAGATAAAAGGAAAGGATTAATGAGTGGATACTATGGGTATTATGGAACATGTAGGGGAGTACAGAGGAGATAAACCTGAGGAACTGTACACAGAACTGAGGCACAGCTGGATTTATTCGCTCAGATTGAGGATTGACCTTGCCACATTCAAACTGGTTACAGGCAACCTCATGCTGGTGTCTACCACACACCGGTCAGTTCCTTGCAATCCAAACCCGGTTCATTAGCTCAGGTGCAGCCAGTTCCTAAGCACTTTTAAGCAATACTGCACATGAATAAAATTCCCCCACAGCACTTAAGCAGCATGATTACAGAGAGATGAGAAAAGCTGGCAGAGACATTGAGACAGCAGCAATACACTTCAGCGGACCCGGGACGGTTCTGTGAGTGCACACACGAGTGATTTAGTGCACAGGAGATGGTACAAATTGGCCTCACGTCTACCCTTAGAATAGTGTAGCACACACTAGAATGTGCCCCTGGTGTGCGCAGTTTTCCTCTCGTGGAAACAAGTCTGAAGCTAAATATTGACACACCAGAGCAAGTCTTGTGACATAATGGACGGTCCTCTGGAAGTTTGGTCTTCATGAACACGTGCACGGTTCTCTTAATGACATGGCCATCTGAAAAACCCACTTTGCCTGGTCTGTTAGGAGAAAACATGCAGGTGCAAATCCAAGACCAGCAACTGGTGCAGACGTCACTGCTGACAGAGATGCAAAGCAGACATATGGGTCTAGAATACAGATAGATGCCAAATCCAGCTGTGGTCCTTCCCCTGTACCACATGAGGTGCAGATACAACTCACATGGACATCTCTTTTGCTCCCTAGTACACTCAGTTCCAGCAATGTGACACATACAACTTCCCCCACACAACTACAGTGCTTTCAGAACAAGCTCAGGGGCTCTGTGTCTAATCCAGTAAGTCTTGCAGCTAGGCTCACTGCACTTTTGCAACACAGTTAAATCTGTCACCAGAATAAACTGTCTGCAGATAACCAAGTTGAATCTACCTATACAGTATTCTATGGATATGAAATACTGCCACTTGGACTAAACTGAGATTAATTGGTGCAGAGGTGGATAGTTCACACAGATGACTGACCATATCTCCCTGCGGGGAGCGGATCAAAGGAAGTCAACTGGCACACAGGGAAAGAGGGGAAGGATGGATATACATGACCCCAGCATCAGCCGTGACAAGACGTTACTACTGAATGCAGACTGGATTTCCATAACCTATACATAAAGCTATTAAATCCTAGTTAGCATCCTAGTTTACAAGTAGGAGCCAATGTTTCAACTTCCTTGAATAAAAAACCCCAAAACATCACCAAGTTTAATTTTTTGTTAAGTATAAATCGAATGTGAAGGACAACACAGTACCCATGTCCAGGCTGACTAGCTGGAAATTGAAATATGTGCAACAGCTTTGAAAGAATAGCTCTTGAAAATACTGTCAAAGTGAGACTTCTTAGTGTCTTTGGTCAAGAGACAGAACAACTATTGCTGGAAAATATGCTACAGACACAAAAGGGTCTTTCAGAGGAACACTAACCTCTTGCTGTTGGAACACGTCTGTGTATTTGCCCAAACCAAGTTTGCTGAACAGCTCAGGCAGATCGGATCCCTTAAACAAACTGTTGAGGTTACAGCCATTGCTTCCTGTCAGCGAGGAAATGCAGTCCATGTAGTTACTGCTACTGAGATAGTGTTCAGCTGAAAGGCAAGAAGTGCACTTTTTAGTCACATCGCAGAAGCACACCATTTTCCTTCACATCAACATTGCATTCACTTAGATCATTCAATTAAGAAAATATTTAAATCTTTACTATCCAGCAAAAAAAGCCTCTCAGTGGTCTGAGAGAATGAACAGCATAAAGTAAAGTTTTTGTTAGTTAAGTTCCAGTGTTTGCTTCCTATAGAAAGATACCTGGGTAAAACTTTTAAGCAATAAAATCACATTATGTAAACTGTCACGTAGATACAAGTCAGGAACTCATACAGGGGAAAGAGCTGTAAGATTCTGTTGCTCTTCCTCCTCTTAAGCCCTCTCCTCTTTCCTCCAGTGAGTATTTTGGAAAATATCATCACACACACATGTAACCAGCCCTTTTTGGTCTGGATGGGGAGAAAACCATGCTGGAGCAATTCCTGGTAAAGGAACAACATAGTAGCCACATGATTTGGCTATTATTTTAGTAGAATACAGACAAAAAAATACAATAGTTTTATAAAAGACTAAAACTGGAAACGTGCTCCCTATACACCTAAATTATATTCCTAAAAGGTATATCTTTAAAACAAAAAAAGTTTCCAGGGTGAGGTTCTTAAAAACCCAAGAAAACTGATTTAGCAGTTCAATCCCTTTCCTTTGTGTGTGCATACTGGTAGTATGTAATCACATAGTTCATAGTTATTTTTCCTCATGCTGCATAAGAAAAGGATAGCTCCCAGGGAGAGCATCAGGCATTTGTGTAGATGGGGCCAGTATGAGTGCTCCCTCCCCTAATACAGACACAGGAAAGAGTAACACCAAATGTGCAAGAGACTTGCAGAAGGTAAAGGATACTTTCCCAGGTGAATAAAATTATGATTGCCCCAGAGACTTCTGTGTGGCCTCCTCACTATTTTTCACAACTGCGTATGCTACATTTCTTATTTTCTGGGCACAAACTAGTTAGAAGCATTTCAGATTGGATTTACAGAATTTGGAGATCTTCTATCAGCTGCAGCTCCATTCTGGAAAGGACTTTTAAAATAGAGTAAAACGTTCAAGGTTGAAAATGAGAACATTAATTTGACAAATGAAGCAATAACTAAGTTGTTTTTTAGACTTTACAAGGTGGTGCCTCAATTTCTTCACTATCAGAGTAAGACAACACTAAAAATACCCAAAGAGAAATTCATGATCCTACCCACTGGGCAGATGATGCAAGGTCATGTATCGAAAACTGAGTATTAAGAACTACTTCTTACTGGTGCAGTCTGAAACATTATCTTAAAAAGAAGACATTCAACACTACTATGCAATTGTGTCAATGAAGACTTAGATTTTAGTACTCCGGCACCAATACATTAAGGTACATACATTTGTCCAGCCAGCTCTTATCTATTTCTTTCATCCCTCCTCCACACATTTCATTCTCTGGGAAAGCTACAGCTGCTGTAGAACAGTTTTTCCCACCACCAACATACTCACATTTCTAATTTTCTTCTAATGCATGTGTAAACACATTTTTAATCCTTATTTATTTTGATTAACCTCAAGCTTCCATTTTCGCACAATTAACTGGGAAACATCAATAGTTTGCTTTCAAAGATAAACTTTTCGTCTCTTTTGTTCTGTGTGTACTTAGAATATGGCATGCAGCCATTTATGGCTGAACTACTGTGCTTTTTCAAATCATGAATAATTACAAGTATACTAACCATGAATATTTTCTCTAACTGAAGCTAGCCTTTCTTCGGATGTCCAACTTTTACTACCTGTGTACTTGGCAGCGAATTTGGGATTTAGGTTTTATTCATCTATACACAAAAAATGCAACGAAAAAAGTAAAACCAACCATAGTAGTTATTTCCCCGTAACGCAGTTAGTATGGATCAGTATTCTCTACCTCCATTTTTCACTCTTTCAGAAAGGCATACATTAAGTTACTAAAAAATTAAATTAAGTTTTAAAGAGTTCAACTGAAAAAAAATTTAATTTGTAAGTTCCAAACATTGTTTAAGAAATAATTACAAAATTTACATCCTGTATCCACAGAAACCCGTGTTTAAAATCATGTGCTAGGCTGCGCCAAACATATGGACAGTTTTCTTTTATCACCATAAAGAGAATCATGCTTTAAAATTCAAGATCAGCACAGATTATGACTTCAGCCCCAGTGAGCAAACAGCCCAATAAAGACCTGGCTGTTGTCGCATCAATAACAGAGCAGAATGATGGTGGTCTAGAAATAAGTTTTTATAGAAGTCTGTTTTCAGTACAGTTTGGAAAATCCCTTCCAAGACAGCAAAGACCTTTCAGCAAGAATATCTTGCATTTAAAAAAAATTTCTTAAAAGTTTTCCTTTTGGACTATTATTTGTATATCAGGTGACACAATCTTGCATATGCTTTCACTTTTCAATTTGTAAAAAGCATATTTTAAAGGTGTTTGTAATTTAAATCCCTAGCAGTGTTAGGAAACAAAATACATATTCATTGATATCAATGTTACTTTTTTAAAAATCAGATCTTAAGAAATTATTAACCTGATTTGTTTTGTTTCCGTTTGGGGCTGCCAATTGAGGACACAAATTCGTTATGAGCTGTGGGTCCAAGCCCATTACGGTCTCTCCAGTTATCAGATTCACTGCCACTTCCCAGGTGCTCCCGACTGTTGGACCGTGAGAGAGACATCGATGAACCCTGCATATCACAAAAAGAAAATTTGGGCAGAAAACAGAAGTTTCATTGTGACTCAGACATTTTCTTCGAAGCAGCTCAGTCAAAAAAAGCAGCTTTTAATGCTTGCAAACATTCTTCTGGCAACTGATCAACAGTCAAATAATTGCAACCGGACACAAAAACAGCAGGTGTGTTTAAAACATATGCAGTTTACAGATTTTAAGCAGAAGTTATTTAAGACATGCTTCAAAATAAATTGCTCCATATTTCCAAGTTTGTTTCCAAAACATTCCACAGTATCAAATTCCCACACAAATTCCAAACAAAGCAGTCTATCATCTACGTCCCTTCATGGCGAAGAGAACGTAACAGAACGTCTGTCTGAAGGTAAGTGGATCAAGTACACAATACTTGACAATATTGTACACAATACAACTACATTTCTGCAATAGTTTGTGAATTTGCAGGGTTTTTTAAAAATAATTTTCATATTCCTGTAAATTACTAATTATCAACTCTCATCACTCTGGGTCAGAACGTTTCAAAGTAAGGCAACAGTATTCCCTGAAAGCACAGTTAAGTACGGAATTGGGTGGGGATGTACCCAAAAACAGATGGGCATTACTGATACCACACACTTACATGAACTAAGAATTGTGGAACCAAACCAACAATTTAATTCTACACACTTGCATCAAATTCCAGTTGAAAAGTGTCACTTAGGAGGCAGCAGACTTTTCTACTGCTCAGGAACATTGACACCACTGAAGAAGAAAGGCAAAAGCTCCTTGTCATTGGTAAAATTGAGAAGATGTGAACTATGGTTAGGAGACTCAACAAATGAAGAAAGGCCAGAATTGACTTCAGGTCTTACAGAAGAGCAAGAAGAGACAGAGTGTCTACACTATGTTAGATCATAGTCATGGCTAAGAGTTGTGAAGTAAAAAAGATGTCATCCAATGTTTCCAGAATACTGAATACACAGTAAAATACCATAGTGGAGATGAAATATGTTTGGTGAGCTTATTTCCAAATTAACTTCCCAGACATTGGACTATAATACCAATACTACATCACTTCAAAGACTTCAGCTCATGATTCTCAAATGTGCACGTGTATGGAAGCAGCGTGGTGGTACTGCCTCTAATACAAATGCTGTTGAAGACCGATAAATAGGAGGATACAAGGAATCCAAGCATTTTAGCTTCCCCAGATGTTCCCACAATAGTTCACATCAAACAACTGAAAACAGGAGTCATAACACGCTATCATTTCACAGGAGAGAGATAAGCCTGTGGTTTGCACATGAGCAGACTCCGAGCGACTAAGACACAGTGTTCTTGGTTAGAATGACATGCCTGCTTAGAGACTCATAGCAGTGCACCATGGTCTGGGGGAAAACCCTATCCCACCTCAATCAATATAAAAAATATGTTTAAAAAAAAAATCACAGATTTTGGTTCTAGCCTTTTGTCCCCCTGCAGTTACATGTATCCAGAGCTATTACACGTAATTGAATGACACAGAAAGTTCACATGTCAAGTGGGGAACACCAAGACACATTTTTACAACAGTTGAGTATTTCTTTTACATTCAGATAGGTATATCCTAGGGAAAAGCTGTATGAAGTTCCAGGCCTGAAAACACATACTATTTACATTTTATATAAGTAGGACAGAAATAAAGAAAAAGGTGTCTCTATGAAAGTTGGGAAAGAGTACAGCAAGGAAACACATTAAAAAACAAATTCAGAATGCCTTTGAAAAGAAAGGAATACAAATTCCCTGCAAGATTCCCATGGTGTGATTCTGAAGAGACTTGCTGGACCCTACGGCTGCCTCCTCCCTGGGAAATTTCTGGGCCCAGTGAATAGTGCAGATAGAGAAAGCTCTTGCAGTTCTACACCGTTGTCAAGAGAAGATAAGATGAGCTGCAGACATTTCTTGTTCTAACATTCTGCTCCACCATGCAGTGATTCACATTATATAGTTTCTGTTATATAAATACTGTTTTAATTAGGTTACAAAACTTCTACCACTTGTCTACAACTATTGAGACATATGGTCCCATAAGTTGTTTTAAGTTTCTTTAAACAAATATATTCTCAGGAGCAGACTTCTATAAAGCTAGAGTAAGATTTATAAAGCAGATATAATTCCGTGTGTTGGGTTGAACATACTCCATATGCCTTAATATTTAGGTAAGAAACATTTTTCACCACGAAAAAATATTTAGAATGCTAAGAGGAAAGCTAAAAATCTTATCTGTAAGACTTCTTTTTACAAGTTACAGACATTTCTCAAGAGAGACAACTGTATCCTTCACTAGAAATAATTTCCACTACAGTTTTTTTTATACCTCGTATGTAGTTGTCATAGATGGCTTGTACGATACGTGATTCGCTCTTCTTAGTTCCTTGATCGTTTCTGCAGGCATAGATTTAGAGAACCCCAAACCACTCCATGTATTTGTTGGAGTTCGCACTTCTGTTACAACTGGCTTCTTTAACATAGCTGAAAAAATAGAGACAAATCAGTAAATCTTAACGTTAGTAAAGGTACGGAGACGATATTCCTGAAGTCATGTATGCTAACAGACTCCAACCCACCAAACAGTAAATTCTAAACACCTCTGCTTGCTACACAGCCTGAATCCTAGCCTTCCTTAAGGCAGTTTACTCTGTCTGTCAGAAGACAGTTAAACCCTACAAGGCTGCAAGGAAGCCATATCTGTTTCAAAAAGAGGGATTTCTGGTTTTCTTTTGGTGTGGAGGTATTTGATTTATTTTTAAAGACAGACATGGTTAAGACTCTTACCAATTTTGTGACTTAATTTATCCCTGAAATAAGAAGCAACTTTGCCAATATGACAAACACCTTTACGTTTAATTTGCATCAAAATAAAACGAAGTATTGCCGCTATGAAGTCTCTGAAAACAAGATGGAACACTGGCATATGGATATACTCATACAAGGAGCATCCCATCTGCAAGGAGTTTATACTGTATTTTATACTATACTGGTAGTAAGAAATTTTTGGAAAATGAAAACTAATAGACAAATGTTGCACTAGCAGCTTTACTTTTGATTAAAAATCTAATTACAAAACCGAAACTTCAGAAAATTCTTTCAGTCGTGTACTAACAAACTTTTCAGAAGACACTTTATCCACATACCTTTTGTTGCTAGTAGCTTCTTCTGTTCATAGTCAAATGCCTAAAAATTAAACATGTAGAAGATAGCTTAATTGCCATTCTAACTAAATGTCATTCCAGTACTCAGCTCTTTGTAAAAAAAAAAGGTTTTGAAAGCAGCCAGTGAATACATATAGGAGAAACCTGAAGTACTGCACAATAATTTGACAGTAGTCCGGTTAGAGCCTTAGTTACTTAAAGCATTCGCTGAAACACAGATAACATTTTAAATAACTATCCAATATCCATTTGAGTGAGCCTGCAGCAGTATTTACAAACTGTTTCGTCAGAATTTTTCTTTATTAAGCCATTTTTCAAGCATAGTTTCTCTTCCTTAACCATCTGTTCTTGGCATTCAAAATGTTCTTCAACAATATAAAAAAGATAACATTATCTTAGCAAATCTAGGCACCACAGTTATTTTTAATAATTTTTCAAGTTTAGTTCTTCCCCATGCACTCATCTTGTGAAAGGAAAAGAACTTCAGATCTGAGAGAATTAAAAAAACCCTTGTATTTGCACTACCTATGAGAATCGAATGTTTGAAATGTAAATATCCCTGGTAAAATAAGTTACACTTCTATGAACTACGAACTAGCAAGTCTAAGCACACACAAAACTGCAAAAATGCAGTAGTTGGCCTGAAGCGTTAAATTCACTACTTGAAATAACTAGAGGAATAACTACAGAAAAGGGCTGCAAAACAGTAACCTTAATCTTGTTCCACTGCTCCATGCAGTCTAGGTATGCCCAGACACTGATAGGTCTACACTGAAAACTACTCTGTTACTACTGCTTGACAGACAGGCAAAGAGTTCTCTCTCTTTGGGGAGATTTACAACAACATGGAAGTAGTTTATAGTATAGTAGTAGGCTGCAGTTAACCAAGTAGAAACAGTGTAGTGAAAAAAGGAATATAAGTACAGATTCATATTTGTAAAGCAAAACCAGTGTAGTTACTCCAGTAAATCCCCCTGTATATGAACCTGAAGCTATAGAACTGTTGACACTGCTTATGAAGAATTGTAATATGTCTTTTGTAGATATAATTCTCTCTTCTCAAAGCAACGATATCAGATTTTTTATTTATTTTTTTTACACACAAGTTATGCTTGTGTAGACCAATATAGCCATCCAATTTATTCTGTACTTAAATTTTTCTTACTCAACAGAAGCATAAGGGCTCTTTTGTCTTCATGATTTTTAGTTGACAAGCCACTCTGCAGCTGAAAGGGTTAACGACTTTGTTGGGAAATGCTTTTACTGAAATAACAGCAAGTCAGTCTACTAGTCAGTCACCTTCGCATTCTGTAGTAATTTCACTTTGCAGTTATCAAGTTTTGTTCTAGATTTGGGTTTATTCAGGGAAACATACCTGTATATTTACATATGACGGCTGCGGAGCTAGACGTGCTCTTTCAGAGTTCTGCTGGGCAGCTGCCGCTCGCTCTGCTGCCCGTTCACTTCCAGGAGCCTTTTTATCAGCCACGGGATTTTCAGAAGCACTTAACTCTGCATCTGAGAGCAGCCTCTCTGCGGTACTGCGGGAGCAAAGTCAGTATTAACTCCAGTCGTCTTTTTCACCAGCAGTGAACATTCAACTCAATTTTGATAACTGAGCTTTACCCTGAGAAGTCTGGCAGCAAAGTTCAAGAAATGCCAGTAGACAAACATCTCTGTGTTTTTAGCAATATTTCCAAAGTCTCAGCTTTCCTTTACCTGTTTCTCTGCCAGTGAAACAAAGCATGCTGCTTTCTATATTATCAAGTATGAGGCACAGTTTATAGATTCAGATCTGAGCTGTCTGGTATCTGGAACTATCACAGGCAACCCCTACACAGCGTGACTTCATACCATTCAGCCTCGCTCAGGCCAGCAGTTCTAACAGACTGATAGCAGTAGGATAAAGACAGACACATACTGAGGACTAAGAAAGTTAACACAGGTCCTATGTGCTTTTAAAGCTTCAATAATTGCAGTCCTACATGCCAAAGCACCTCAATGTAATCTTTCCTTTCTAAAAATCAGCCACATTTTATGCCTACTCTAGAAGAGTATAAACTCCTACTTCACAGCAAAGTGATTGTGTTTTAGCTGCTCTATCCCCAAAAAAAGCCCTAAGGAAACTACGAGCACTATATCCTCAACAAAGACATACACACAACCGACTGACATACAAACAACTAAGTCTGGTTAGCAGGAATCCGTGGTTTTCTAAACTAAGAGAGCAGAATTAACAAAAGACATATCATAGCTTTAACAGTGTAAATAAATGAGGTAAGAGAAAATACGCATCTCAAAAGAGTGATGATAAAACAGTTCCCAAAAGGAACAGTGAAATCACTATTTAAAGCAGATCGGACAAAACATTGCGTTAAGCACAAAACCTGTGTTGCCAAGACATATTATGACTCAAAAGAGCCTTTCCCACTGCTGGCTCATTAGAAAAACCAAACAAACAAGAAATCATTGAGACAAGTGTTTGAGAACATGCTGTTTTGTTCTGAATATCCTTTTTCTAAGAAGAAAACAGCCTTAGGTACGCACAAAAAGGCTGTCAGTTAGGAATTGTTCTCAAATCAAAAAAGGAAAGTGCAAAAATATATCCTTTAGAAACAGATAATGAAAGTTCCTCTTAAAAAAATCCCCACATGTTTGCAGGAGAGGAAAGTAATTTCTTTTTCAAACCAAAGAAAAATACTTAGGATGTACAAAAAACCATTCAAAGCATGCAATTATCAGAGAAACCAGGGAGTATATTAATGCCCAATGCGATTAAAAATCAAACCCAATTTAAATCACTTTTTTGAGTATCTTATGACTAAACCACCCCTTCTACCTACAAAAACATGTTCAGTATTTTTGCATGGCACAAGTTCCATTAATCTGTATTTGTACATTCAGCTTACTGTAAGTGAGAGTTCTTGGTGCCTTGCAGTAATTCAACTGTTTGTCTCTTAGCACAGGCCTGTTTTGAAGAGCTCATCATCTGCTTCAGATCACTGGTATTTGCTGAATGGGACGGACTTCTTGGCATGCCCACTTCTACAAAAGCATCATTGCAACCTGCAAGACCAGTAAAGAGAATAGCTAAACAAAACCTCTCATGTTCTAGTGAACTTACTGAAGGAATGACAACTGTAGAACAAAACCTGCTCTTCCTCCTTATGAAATTATTGTAGTCTTCAGGGATAACTTGGTCAAGGTTAAGAAGTCAGAAATGTAAGTTCAAATGAACAAAAAAGGTGTTAATATTCACATATATAGTAGACACACTAAGTATTATCTTATTTAAAAAATATTTTAATTAATATTAATTAATATTAAATCTGAAGACTGACAATCAGAAGTATTTTGAACAAATGCAATTTTATATCCAGCTTTAATAAACCTTGTCAGGTGTTCAGATAACTTTTGCTGGAATAAAAGCTCCCCACTTAATGTTCGAATATATTTAGAATGTGTTTTTACAAATATTTGTCACCTTAATTGGGCAATGTATCTTTTAATCAAATCAGCATTTCAAATGACCACAACACTTAATAAAACAGCATCTCCTTATTGATCAGTATTTGCAGCTGAAACAAGGCATTCACACATATTTGCTCAAGTCTGAAGTGGAACTGGCTTCCCCTCCCTCCAAGGATGACAGGAACAGTTCATTAGTTCCTTTATCTTCTAAAAGGCAGCATAACTGAAATGCTGCTATAAAACACACAAATAAATTCTGTCTGCCAGGGTCATCTAGGTTTCCTCTACACATAATTTTCTACTATAACTTTCTAAAAGGCATTAATTCTTTCCTTTCATTAAAGAACAAAAATATAACATTGTTTAAATGAGCATAGATTGTTTTAAGCAATGAAGTTAAGCTTCTGTAAAACACACTACAATTTTCATGGAATATTTCCCTCTGCTCTTTGTGAATAAATAAAATGTTAAAAGCACTTTTACATTGACTTAAGGTGTTTCTATCAACAGTAGAGCTCAGATACTACAACTTCTATTTACTTTCTTTGACAAGGAATCTAGGAGATTCGGCCACATTTTCCTTCAACGTGGCTGCAAAACCAACGCACAGGCAATATATTTACATTTTTGTTTCATGAACTGTAACACCACCAGACCAAAGAATGAAGGGCCAAATCTTACCTTCCGCGCTATTTGACTTGGCAGCTACTTGTTCTGAGGCACTGTGATTACTTGTTTGTCTTACCGGATCACTGTGGTTTGTGCTCAACACATTTTCTCCTAGTGATGTGGCAGACAGTGCAGCATACTTGATATTTGAGGTCTGAAATGATTGTCAAAAAATCACAAAAGTGATTCTTATGCTTAGGAAATATTGAAAGAATTTCCTTTTTCTATCTGTGCAGGAGAACAAGAAATCCATTCCTGATATAGCAGAACAATACTGAAAAATGGAACATTCAAACATCTTTAAGTCATATTTTGAAAACACCAGTGTTCTATTTCCAACCTTAGCAGCTTTAAGAATCTACTAGTTGGTTTCCTCTCTCCGCTTTTCTTAGTAAAGGTCTATTACAAACAGATCTGGTTTTCCAGAGATAATATCACTTACCTTTACATGACCATTTAAAGAAGGCGAGCATTTTTTACTCTCTGATTGCATGCCGTTAACATGGACTTCTACAGGAGTCAAGCCTGGAGGTGGAGATGGAGTGTTCTGACTATAATTAGGTACTCCAGACAACAGAATACTAGTTAAGGTTGCTTGGGCGGTAGATGGTATCATCAGGTGTGGAATAGCAGAAAAACCTGTAATGAAATTCAGTCACGATCTGATTAAGTTTCTCATTTCTCAGGCATTATAGTACTTTATATAAATCTCCATCTTTACATAGCTTTGATATATCACTAAACAAGTTTCCATCAGAATTGCTTGCCAAAAACGTAATGCTTTATCTAACCATTACTTTGTAGGTTAACATAGATTTCTATATAAAACAAATCAAAACATTGCATGTGACAGCATGTCATAAGTTTATGTTAAGTTATAATCTTAAATTTGGGTATTTATTCATCTGTGTTAAGACAAATTTAAGAATTCTTAAAGCTTTAAAGAATGAAGGATTCTGGACTTTTCAACTGTCATTCTAATGAGTTTGCGTTGCACAGTTCACTTAATTCATGTTTAACTTCTACCAACCTGTGGCATTTGCGTTAGCAAGGGATGTTGCCCATAATGTGGGACTAGGCGTGCCTGAACTTGGACTCTGCAAGGGACTCACAGAGCTATTAAGGGCATTCAACAGAGAGTTTGGAGCAGTTGAGGTGTTGACTGACAGGGCTGTTGGAGCTAAAAGGCCTGCAAAAAATCATGGAAGTGATTTAGCTAAGACTTACAGAAAAACTTTTTTCACAAAAATTACCAATTAAAAACAAACAAACAAACCCCCACTGAATGGCACCAGCATATGCTTTACAAACAAATTTTAACATTAAACCTGCTATTAGCTTGACACACAGAGCACATTAAGAAAGCTTGTTCTTAAACTGGGACTCCTACATCCAAGAAGAACTGGAGCATCTTTTATGTCCTTCTGCTGGACTCTACCTATTGTCATAACAAAGAGTCTGCACCAGCTGCTTCTCAGCCCCACCATCCCTTTGCACCCCCTCTATTGCTTCTTTCAGCTTGTTTCAAAGAAGCATCAGAGACAAGAAAGCAACCATGCTGCACAACCTTACTTTCATTTCAGCCAATAACCTGTTTCTCAGAAGCTCGAATGCATGTGCCATTACTTCCACACTAAGAACTATTCAATTCCTTTTTGCTTCTTCAATACTGACAGCAAATCATCCCCCAAACGCATTGCTTATTCCCAAAGTGCTCCCTCAAACCAGCTCTTGACGTAAGAGCATTCACAAAGTTGTTCATCACTATACTCTAAAGAGCTAAAAAAAACACCCCAAAGTGCAGGCAGGACAAGAATGGCAACAAAAGCAGCATTAAAAACCACAGCCAAACAGCACAAACACTTGTCCCTGTGCGACCCGCAGGTAAGCGGGTGATGTGGACCTGCGCAGCACTCTGCAGGGCAGGGCGCAAGGGAGCATGGTGCTCATGTGAGAGCTCCCGACTTTCAAGAATTAGTGTCAAGATTTGTCACTAAACTCTTCTGGGACTCCTTGGTTTTCTCTATATTTCTGATAATCGGATATTTGCACAGCTTGAAAAGAAAACGGTAATTCCACTCTGGACTACTTGCTGCTTCTATAAAATTACACTAAGATAGAAAGCTTACACAGTTCTGTCCTAAATTTCACACTGATAAGTAAGGTCTAAACTAGTAGCATATGCACCCCTCCACTACAGAGGTCCTACTTCACCTGCGTTTCCCGCCCTTTCACTTTCAGCAGAGTGGTTTGCAAGCTTCTGGAGGATTTTCAACAGAGATGAGTCACACCACTGACTATGAAAGCCTTGCAGGAAGTTTTACAGCGAGCAGCCCTTGAAAGGCCAGATGCTACTGGGATTCTCTAATGCTTTAACACAATTCCTTATGCAAAACACACATCTGGTCCTTTTTTTCTAGTACATGTGAATTATGTTTCAAACAAATATACATCTAGAAAAAATACATAGATATCTATAGAATTTAATGCATACCAAGCCCAGTGAGTCCTAGTCCTGCTGAGGACAAGATATCCAAACCAGGACAAGACAGACCAACAGGGCACGAGACAGCAGAGGGATTTGATGCTATGGCGACTCCACTGCTTTCAAGTCCCAGGAGACATTTCCGTGCCTCATACATATTTAAGGCATTTCGTTCAACACTTTTTACAATCACAGACTGTAGGGAAAGAAAACAAAAACCAACAGAAAAGGAAAACCAATGAGTAACACAACTACATAACACGGATCTGCAACACACACAACTCTTCTTAATACTCCTTCATGGCCATCAGTAACACAGAAGTGTGAGACAGCATGAGATAAAGTCCGTTAGCAAGTATTCAAATTAAGCAGCCTTACTGGTAAGTTTAGGGATTTTGTCTGCACTTGACGAGAGTGATAGAAGACCTTTCTATCTAAGAAAAACAATTATTATTGTACCTATAGTGCTATTTGGTATACCAAATCTTAAATGCCCCAAGATCTAGAGAAGTGAAGCGGTAATTAAGAAATCCTCTCTTATCAGTGGTCTGTGCCTTGAAGTAGACAAAAGCTGTTCATACTAAATTCAGCTATTAAGTTTATAGCTGTCTGACAATAAGGTAACAAGTGCCTGGAAAATTAAATTTTAAAACCCTATTATTTGTTTCTCATACATTCTGTACATGATGTTTCTTTGTATTGATTTTATATATGCCTACACAGAGCAGCTTACTTACTGACACAACGGAATGTTCATTTAGTATTTTGAATGTTTTCTCTGTTATGGCATTGTATACAACAATGCAGATAACTGTGAGAGTCGCCTATCCATACTCGCCTGAGTATTTTACAATGAACACCTCCCATTAGCAGTATTTTGTAATTCTGTTTCTTGTGGTTCTCTTCAACATCTTGTGTAGAACAGTCAAACTTTTCTCATAGTCATATTTGTATTTTTTGGTCGGGTTTTTTTTTTTTTTTGTTTAATTCTGATTGCTAAAGAACACTGCTGTTGAGGGGAACTGCAATTTAAGATGAATTTCTTTAAACACATATCAAGAGTAGCTCTAGTCAGATACAGTTTGTCTCTTCATGATTTATTTCTTTTATCAGTATATTCTATATGAAAGCTAATATCTGTATTGTGAAATATTTAATGAAAGCCAAATTACCAGAAAGGAAAGCTTTTGTAACATTTAAATTGATATTTCAAGCAGAAAATATATATGCCTTTTACAAGTTTATGATCCATTAAGTTAGGAAGGAGGAGTTGACACGTCAACTCATCAGTTCTGAAAAGTTGTCATGAAAGCCTAAAAAGAATATATTAGCTTTTCACCAACCTTGCTAGGTTGCTTTGGCTTTGGCTTAATGCTTATGAAGACATCTAACTGCTCCATTAGCTGTGTTATAAATTGTGGTTCTACTTCAATTTCTTCCTTCATATCAAACATGAGCACAAGAGGAAGGCAACCCTGAAAAGACGAGATGCAAAAATTATTCAAACTTATAACCCACCCTGTTCCCAAAAAATGTTAGCAATAAACTGAAATACAGAGATTGTAACACATGTACATCGTGGTACAGTAAGTTCAGAAAAAATAGCAAGGACGACATTTTAAGTAAAGCCATTTCCTTATACACAAGAACACAGGTGTATCTTTTCACCCTGGGATTCTGTACACCCAGTTTGGTGGTGAAAGGGTGGAACAGTTTGTTGAACATTTGACATTCCAACCAGCATGTACACACCCCACATTAGCTGTTTATACAGACTTAGGAGGTATCCGGAGGATTCAAATTCAGAAACCACTACCACCTATTAAATTGGAACAGAATACTGTCAGGAATCGATAGCAGGACTCACGTACTCCAGTGGCTCACATTAAACTATGCTTCAGATAAGGAAACACAATTCTGAAAAAATTTCTCTGTAAGTCACCACTGCCTCCGTCTTAGCTTTTACCTTTCTTTTCCTCTGTCCCAGATGAGCTAGACAAGTGTTTTCAGGTGATGTGGATGACATCTCTGAAACACTTGAAATACTAAAACTGTAAGTAAAAAAAAGCGTCCCTAAAAAGCCCAAACTCAAGAAACAACAAAAAAACTCAACGATCACAGGAGATCTAGAAATCATTAGATTGCTACTTCTCATAAGACAACAGGAACAGAGGGCACAAAGTCAGTGAAAAACAAACCCTATTTTTTGTGAATTTAGATTCACAATAAAGAAAACATAGTATTGCATGTATCAGAAAAAAGTCACAGTAAGATACATTCAAGAAAGTGGTCGTCTTTCATCAGTTTCCTGCTTTTGCCTCAGAATAGCAGCAAATTGGAGTATTTATTCCTCAGATCACTGGTGCAATATTATTTTATATTTAAACAGCACTTCTCAACCGCATCACCTACAACTACACAGTACATCCCAAACCTAAATTCATTTTAACTTAAGGAAAGTTAAATCAAGGCATCTTAAATATTTTGACTTCAGGAAGACTGACAAACACAGCTTAACTCCACAAAGTAAACTTGGCCAAAACACAATTTTGAATAAAATCTATTTAAAAACAATGAAATCAATAAACAAGGATTTTATGGTAACAGAACAACAACAAAACCCTCCAAAAATCCACCTTCTACTCAAGAGTAGAGTTGAAACTGTTTGTGTTGCATTTATATCACCAAGGTCATTTTTCAAATCATGATATCTATTTGTAACCTCTGGTAACTACAAACACTCACAAAACTGACAAAAACAGAGCACTCAACAGAATCAGCTTTTTGCAATGTGAGTAGCAATCCTTGCTCTCTAAGGCTAACTTACATTTGACCCATAAATACACACAGAATGAGCACATTTTCTACAATCTGGCATTTTTTTCAAGCAAGCTTCACAAAGTATTTACCATGAGATATTGCCTGGCAAGACAGACAGACTCAATTGTGCCCTGGAGGTAGACAGTGGATTTCTTCTGTGGGTTACTAGGGTCAGGGAAGCGGATCTGAGCACCAGTCCTCTGCATGATATGCTTGATGTTGCTGCCGTTCCGACCCATCATAAAGAGATGATGCTGTGCTGCAATGTCGAGTTGTGTGCTCACAGGGATCGCGGAGGCCAGGCTCCCAGCTAGGTGTTCCAAAAGCATGGCTGTTCCTTCCTGCGGCGGAAACGCAAGGAAGCGGTGAAACAGTGCTCCCAGGCATACAGAGCGACATGTCAGACTGTTTCTGTACTTGTCATGCATTCCACATTCAAGATAAAGAAAATTCTGTTTTGTTTAAAAACCCAATTGATTTGTTAAAGGTAACAGATGGACTAAACTCTACCTACTATTCCCATTTTATGACCAAATGCAGTGTTTAATTGCATTGCAAAAGGCAGTAAGACCATGTCAAATGGTTTGGTCCCAAGAGACCTTCTGCGCCCACATACAGCAATAAGAAAGTTGACAGGGATTTATTTGGGTAGGTATACTTGCAAAATTTGGCTTTCAATTTTGGCCTAAGATGTTCTTACAGGCTTGAGATACACCCGTCTGAGACCATACCGATCTGTCACACTGCCAGTTGTTAACAAGGGAACTTTTTTCTTTTATTAAGATAAATAGGCTCATGGCAGTTCCCCTACTTGACTGTCAAATTCACATCTCCCAGTCCTGGTTTCGCAAGACCAGTTTTATTGACTGTTAGGGCAACTTTCAAGGTCATAGTTTTAAGTGCACGCTGAGAAGATCAAAGCAAAACAAAATGCAGGTGTTGGATTTTTTGGTGGGTTGGGGTTCTTTTTAATTTTTAATTAAAAGATGGGTAAGATTAGCACATATTCCAGAATTGCTGGAAACCTGAACAGGTGTGCAAGCAACAAAAAAGATTGAAAGCTTAGAACAAACAATGCTAAATCCTAAACTTAAAACTATTTTCTACACATTTTTAAACCTCACCTATACCAGTTAAGTTTAAACAACCAAACCCCCGGGCTTCAAAAGTGATTATACGATAATAACATGTACTGATGAGGTAGAATGTAACATTAATATAGTTCTTAAGTATCTAAGCTATGAATATATTTATGACATGCAGAAACCTATCTAAAAGACACATTACCTTCACAGCACTAGTGTTATTTTGTGACCCTCTGACAATGACTGTAGCACCATACATTCGAGAGCGTTGTTTAAAGGAAACTGAAATATTATACGTCTGAGATATATGCTGAATTGTGGGAGAATTAGGATCTGGGATTGGTTGGAGAATTCCAGCAATAGGCAATTCAAACATGAGTACCAATGGAAGCAGCTCCTACAACAACATTGAAGAGCAAATGTTGAAAACAAAAATCATACTCACTACAACTAGAACAATGTTATTACTGAATCATGACATCGGTCAGTGATGAATAAACTGACATAGTATATCATTTGCCTAGGGTTCATTAATAAAAATATTATCATATCTTGAGTAGGAAAAAGGCACCGATTGTTCCAGGGACACACAAGTTTTTTGTTTTGCATGGCCTTTTTGTTTGTTTTGTAAAATAGGAGGATCTTTTGCAACTCTGTAGCAATAATAAAGCCAGGTAATTTCCCACCCTCATCCACACAGACCTACAAACAGGTTAATATTTGTAAAACTTCCTAGAGAAGTCTCTCTTCTGTCATGGATTAATTGGAGCTTTGAAGACAGCTACAAAACTATGCAAACATCAAGTTCTTTCATGACTGTCAAGACCAAGGTTGTGTGACAGACCTGACTACAACAACTATGAAAGAGTCTTCACAAGGTATTAGATTTATTATTATTCATGCCAAAATACACATACAAATCAAAACTAGAAGATAAAGATACAAAAGTACTACATGTGGAGAATGGAACTGAATTCCACCCAGTTATTTACAGAAATCACACATGAAAATAATCGAAGGTAAAAAGGCAGCAATCGCCTTTCCTGAGTCATAGATTCACACAGGATGCCTGAGCTTCTCCAGGCCATCTGTGGAGGGTAATGTAAGATGAAATTTTTGACACAGTATGGGATACTTTACATCATGCTTATACTTTCGACTTCATGTTCAAGATCCACCTTTGGCTAGTGAAAAGTTTGGTCAAAACGTGAACCACTTTTTATAGTACCTTTTATATTTTACTCTTATGGATACTCACATTGTTCCTATATTTCTGCTGTCATTAGACAGAGCCAGACAACCCTAGGGGTCTCAAAACTACAGTATTTTTCCTTTCAGGTGTTTTCAAGGGAACACTATACTGAAATAGACTATTACCCGAATTCTAACTCTTGCCGACTCCACTCCAGCTGGCTGTCCTGCAATAGACACCTGGAAGAGCAAGAATACAGAAAACATAGCATCACATGTTCAAGTGAGGCATTGGAAGAGTTATTCAGGTACCTGTGTTTTTTTTAAAAAAGAATTTTTTTTTAAAAATCAACACTTAAATTTCATACCTGGTGACTTCCTAAGCACTCTCTAAACTGCAGCTGAAAACTTAAACCAGCTTAAAAAAATAATCTATGAATATTACAGTATCTTAGGTTACATTGGCTTAAGTAACTAGAAAAAAAATTGATACATCAAACAATACAGCTGTTTGGATCAAATAATGGAATTACCACTGTATACAAGTGCTCAGTGCTAATATTCAACAACAGCAGGATTTCTTGAACATTTTGAAATTACTGTATTTTGCTCAGCAGTCACTAGGACGCACAGACGGGAATTCTAAATATGGTGATGAAAAGCTTCAAAGTAAACATTCCAGTAATATTAGCATTACAAAAGATGTACAATTCAGGTTCAATGACTTATTCTAATAAAGACGAACTCTTACAACAGTACATTCAGTTTTTCTAGCTCTCCATCAAGTTTAGTTTTCAACTAAGTTAGACCGTAAACCAAAAGCACCAAAAACTTAATCGACATGCTAAGTCAGGTGTTGAACTTGGAAAAAAAGCCTTACAAAAGCAGTGCTTTTCATACTGTTTCTCTACCATTCATGCTAAGTTGTTGACTTACATATACTCAAAATAATTTTAGCTGAAAAAATTAGACTGATTCATGAGCCATCACAAATTGTTTCCATCTGCTTTTAAGGATTTGCTCACTTAGGAGGTCTTGTGCTTTCCACAGAGTGTAAATACCAAAAATCTATTTCCCTGAATATGAACTCACCTGTCCCCAAAAAATCCACACTGATGAAAGAACTTCAGAAATGTTTCATACTCTCCAGAATTACAGTATAAATGAGTTAAAATAATAAACAATACTTACTTGATTGCTTTTCTCTGCTTGATTATTTCTATTTGAGTCTGGAAAATGGATATGACATCCTGTTTCCTCCATCACCTTTTTAATATTATTGCCACCTTTACCTATCACATGAGAATGTTCAGTATGTGAAACATCCATCTTCAAGGTTACCCGATTGCTCTGGAAATCAAGCACCCATGATTAGATTTGTTCACAGCAGAACCTCAAGAATGACAGTCAAAATTGTATTTCCAAAGTATTTTTGCAGACACTTAACTTCTAACTCAAGTAAGATGTTTTTAATATGGAACATAGTTAGATGTTAAACCATTCACATTTTCTTTCCAATGAGGAAATAACATGGAAATAATTACTCCAAAGACACATCTTCAAAAAACATTGAAGGCTTTTAAAGGTGCCCTAGCTTTTATCAACTGTGATTTAAATGTCTTATTGCTATCCATTCTAATTTATTTTAATTCCTGTGTTCTTTCAACTACAGTCACACCCCCCTGTCTGAACTGAAAGGATCATGCAATGAAGACTTTAGCAAATCACAAAGCCAGGGGGACCTAAAATAACAGAATTTTTTCTTCCTTTAACAAACATACCAATTTTTTTTGGTACATCATTTTTTAAAATATACAACCACTGCCTGCAGCTCTTCTTAAAAGCTATACTGTTAACAGTCCATCATAATGTTGTTAACCGTTGTTCAAAAAAATGTGCTTATCACTGGAGTGTTAATTCTGGTGATCTGTGTAGAGAATCAGAAAGTTGGCATGCAGCTATGCAGAAGCCATATACACTGCCTCAAACAACTCGCTATTGGATGAAGAGAAAATCTGATGAACTCATGAGACCCCTGGCCAAAATCTAGATGCTTTAGAAATTCTGGTCCTAATGTTTCAGAGTATAAGAATGCAGTAACAGCTAAAACCAAAACTGCATAAGTGCTCCTAAAATTGAATTTCAAACAAAAACAAAATTTTAGGTTTTCTGAAGTGGCTGTATAAAATACTGTTTGCAGTGAAGCTGTATTTCAGATTTTAAAGTAAAAAACCCAATGCAACGAACAAACTATGCATGCTTTTAGCCATATGGCTGGAAATGTTATTTCTATATAGTTCAGATCTGGAAAGAAGTATTTTAGGCAAGTATTTTCTAGTTGCTTGTTTAAATATGTGTGTATACACCAAATAGCAATATCCAGAAGGAATATATCAGAGGCTTTGCTTTGGAGCATCCATAAATACCTTCTGTTTAAATAAAGTCCATTGAAAGAGATCAACGTCACCACAAAATTAGGGGTTAAGCTGTCATTCTAAATAAGTTCTTACTTTTGTGTCCAAGACAGACATGATCCTCTCTTTCGCTTCTTTAACATTTTCCTTCTTTCCAGACACTTTAATATGGGGATCTGTAAAAGAAATAAAGACTTTAGAAAAATACAGTAAAATATCTATCCAAAATTTCCTCACTACTAAAATAAATTTGAATCCATCATTTATAGTTTAGCAATGAACTGTACCACCAATCTTTGGCATTCAGCTAAAAACCAAGTGTATCATTCCATCCCTTCAGGGCCACAGTCAGGATTACCAGATGAGTTTATTAAATGTGATAACCTAATTAAAATAAATAGAAATCAAATGCCAAATGTGCATCACTTAAAAACACTGTCCAGTATTAAAAACATTGTCTGCAATGCAATTACACAGCTAAGCCATCATTTCTTCTCAAACAATTATTAAGAGGACAACTGAAAGTTTTTGTGACAGCCTTACTCAAGCTTAACATACACAATGTCTAAAAAAATAACCCACGAAAAACTCAAATCCACTCTCATTATCACTTCATTATATTTAATTGGTCTCTGTAACTATCCTTTGCAGTTTTAACTTGGCAATAAGTGCCTCCACCAGAAGTGTTCTGGTTGAAGTTATCCAACCAAATTTAAATGACAGCTGAATAATAAATAAAATCTTTGCAGTGTCAAGCACATAAATGAAGATTTGCTACTAAGCTATATGCTCAGGAGGAACACCAGCTGAGGACAGTTCTTGCCCAGTGACATTTAAAATATTGATTCTACAACACACTTCAGTTTACATCACAATTTTCAGAACACTGTCCTTAAACAGCAGAAGACGTTATGCTGAGCTGGAACACCCACCTGGTCAGAAGGTATAGAATTGACTATGGAACTAGATCAATTATCAGTTACTCAAAAAAGTGTGAAAATTACACATGAGATAGTTTAGCAGCACCATCTGGTGTCCGGAAGCATAAAGTGCCACAACGCAAAGTTACTGTCAGAACATTACATACAAGTTCAATTAAAACTAACAGTAAAAATCCCTAATTACCACCCAAATTTCTAAGTATTAGAAACAAGGATATGATTTTTCTATTTCTCTTTCCCCAGTTCGTGAGTCCTCTGCCCTTCTGCAGTGTAACAGTGCTTTTTCTCCTGTGATGGGATGAACTGTTCTCAAGAAAAACCTCCCACATTCTAAACCCTCTTCTGGTTAATGAATTAATCTAATTCATTATGCTAGACTTATACATACATCTTAGGGTATATAAATGTAAATATACTCTCAATAGCAGGAGAAAACACAGCCGTAACACAACATATCTGCCTTTCCCATCATCTCAGTGACTGAAATCACTACTAAAGAAATGCCAAATAATACAATTTCAGATTGTAAACCTGTTGTATTCAATTACAAACTGAAGCTGTTTAAGCCATGCCTGGATATTCGTTTCATTTCAACAATAAAAAAACCTCTAGTGTTTACCACTGGGAAGTTCTGAGGACATTCAGCTGGGGATACAGAAATGTTGAAGGAACATAGGATTCACTGCCAAGTTTCATGAAAGTCAGGCAAAATGCAGCATTTTGATTTCTGAGAAGCAGATATATTTCATTTTTAAAAATGGAAAAACTGTAGTCGCAAAAACACGGCATGCGCATAGAATCTACAAAAGCTCCAAAATTCTGCTGTTTCACCCTTTCTCAATGGAACGAACTGAAAAAAACCCCACCCCACCAAAACAGTCTTAAGGGCAACTTTTCTTTTAAGTTGACAGTAAGCCATGTGGTTCTAATGTGTTTAAGCTGTGAATGATATTTGAAGTGGATGTCGCACGCAGAAATTCCCAGCAGCAGATTCTAGCACACTGTGTATGCTCCAAGTGCTCTTTAGAGGCAACCAGGAAAAACATCAGACCACCATCACTTTGGGGTTCCTTTTCACATATCTGTAAACATAATATTTTAATACACATCTGGTCACAAAATATCTGAAATCAAGTCTGGCATCCTATTAGTACCAAAGAAGATTACTACCATTCCATACTACTATTTGTTTAGTCATGGGTGAAAATTTATTTTAGAATACTTATTTTTTTCTATTTCTCATCTCAAATGGACTCCTCTTTTTTGTTGATGCTAACAGCGTCAGCAAAAAAAATCCTGTATTTCTACATAACCTTTCTTTGTTCTTTTTAGAGGAAAAAAAGCCCAATTACTCACTTTAAAAACATAAGCAAACAAGAATCCACAAAGCAAAAAAAAAATTAAAAAAAAAATCCACTGACACCAGTGACAATTCTAAAATATGCTATGAAATCTTTCAAAATTGTTCTTAAGTACCCTCTCCTTACTTGACTTCTCAATGACACAGTGGTCGGTAATGGATATGAAGCAACTCATTTTTCAGTTAACAGAATTCTTCCTCAGAGACTCACTCACTCTTTCCTTCAAGAAAACACAACCTAGATATGACATCCACATCAAAATGTTGCATAAGAAGAATTTCTTGCAACTAACAGAGTTTGAGTTCTTTGAACTGGCTTTGCGGGAGTTGAAAGTACATTGAAATGATGTATGATCTGCAGGAAAACCAACAGGTACCCAAATGATACTGAACCAACGAACAAACAGATAACTTCAGGAACTACTTAAACATTCAGGGAGGCAATTAGCTCATATAAACTGATTTTCTGTATATTACAGACTCTTCAGTTTCTTAAATATGCCTCTCCATGGAATCAATTAGTTTGTTTGCATTGCAGTTCCTCTGGAAAGTGTGGAAAAGTGGAAAACTGCCTATTCTAATGGTTCATCAGTTTCACCCTCCCAGATTTGTGCCATGGTCTGCACTTAGGCTCACTGGTTCTGGTTCTACCTTTCCTCCCCTCGAGATTAAAGAACCCTCACCGTTCAATGGTGTTTCCCAGGGAAGGTCCATATACACTAATCAAATCACCTATCATTACACCAACTTCTTTTCTAAGCCCAACCCTAAATACGCCGATTTGACCAATCATTAAGAAAAATGAGCTAGAGAAGCTGCCTGTTTTTTTCCTGGCTAAATTACATATTTTCAAAGTAAAAGGACTTTCTTTTTCTGTTTTATAACACTATACCATAGACAGATTTACCAGGAGATAACCAAAAGGCAAGCTTCTCCCAAACTTCTTGGAAGCTCAGTGCAGATCAGGCTGCATTTGACCTCAAGCAACTGTCTGCTAAATAGACAAAACCTGTCACTAATGGAATCAGCATTTACCCTCAGTTTCAGCTTTCTGGTTATTCTGAACTGTTTTGTGGAAAAGACTGAAGCCAAACAGCGTCTGACAATTGTTTTCAGGATTTCTATCTGAGCAGCAATGGAATGATCACGTAAGGTCTTTGTGGATCAATACAAGGGAGTGAGTAAAACAGTCGACTTCAGCTTTCCAGATGTTTTCTGAAGCTGTTGCCACCAACAGGGAGCCAAATACTTTGAAAATGGTTCCAGGCAATTTGTTACTTCTTGGCACCACAAACTTAGGGGTTTGGTGCTTGTATATGACAAGCGATGTCTGCTTGCTATTGTATTTACATTACACAGGGCTGACCATAAAACTTCTCCCCACCACCCATTTTTCTGGTGCAATTATTTATTCCATGGATTTAAAGTTACATTTCTTAATTTAGAAAAAGTTTTCTACCTTGCCTTAGTACTAAGAGAAAAATATTTCTTAGCTAAAGCTCTACATTTAACATTCGAAATACCTTCAGGGTGTGACTGTAGCAATGCACTCTCAACAGACAAAGTCCACACCAAGATAAATGGCACTCTTAAAAGCGTGAAGAGGACTGTTAGGCATAAAGGTATAGCAGGTGTAACGTAGGCATAGTATTGTCAGTGCAGATAAGCATAAAGTCACCCTCCAGTCAGTATCTAGACTGACCGGATTAAGCACAGCACCTGCACACAGCCTTAACTGCAACGAGAGCACCCACTGACCAACTGATTCCAATAGCAATGGCTCTTGCTGCCCCTGGGACCATAACAAAGCCGGTTTTGTCCAGATGACCACTGGATCAGATCACCGAGATGTTACGCCATACTTCATCCCTGAGGAATACTGGTTTCTGTACCTATTTTAATGGAAAAAAAGTACCATTCCCTGGCTTTTTTTTTTTTTTTAAAGCTTTTGAACACAACTGTTAGTATACTTTAAACAAAGCTGGAATGAGAGCAAAGAACAGATGCCTACCATGAACGAAGAGCTTTAAAAACTATTTGCAAACACAGAACAAAGGCTTCAGAAGAAGTCTGCATGCTAAAAGCATAAAAGGCTCTAATGTTTTAAATATAAGTGTAGTATCAGAAACTGGAAAAGATTTCGACTCATAAGAAACAGCATGAGTAGTGTCTTGCAAAATATAAACCATTTCATTGTGTAGTAATCTATCTTTTAATCCATGTTAATGGGCAGTATCTTTTTCCCTAAGAATGGAAAAGATAAATTTAACAGATTCCTTCCCTCCCCAGCCCCCAAGCATAGGGGAATATTTACACAAAATAGAAAGCTTAAGTTACACAACAGCAAATGCTGGAAATTTTTCCCAGCAGTCTTCATTTTGCCAGACTCCTGCCTTGAAGTGGCCTTTTATTGCTCCTATCCTCATATTCCCCACTGCACACTTTGGCGGAGTTTCCACCTCCTTGGTCTTTGTCCACAGCCATACCAGCAAGCCTCCAGCTTTTTTGCTACTATTGTGTGTAACATTTCAGTAAACAAAATAAAATTCCTGCAAGCAAAAATGTGCCAGTGCAAATGCATCTACACTAACTTTTGCCAGGCAAGAAGTATTTTAAATAATTAGACACTTAACTGTGTAGACCTCTCCTGCAAATCAGACATTACACTTAATGTCTGGGCAAGCTGTTCGGACCACAGCTATGCGTCTAATTTGTTTACTGGATTAAGAGACTTCAGTTACAGAAATGCCACTACTCTAAAAATAGCTAGACAACTGGGCAACACCAGGGCATATGACAGTCATTCTTAAGAAGTAGCTGATTAGGATCTGAATAGCCCATGAGTATTACTGAAATTAAGCCAAAGAAAAACAAAGACAAAAGAGACCTAGCAGTTTTAAGGACAAGTTATGAAAACATCTGCTCCAAAATTACTAGCACAACCACACTAAACTATACGAGAAGTCAAAATAAAGAGAGAAAGCCAAATGAGCACATGTAAGTTGGTATGTTCTCAACTGGATGAGAGAGTACATTATTGACCCTACAACAGGAAGAGGTCTATAAAACAAATGAACTAAACAAAAAAGGTCAGGCAGGACTTACTACTAATACAAGAAAAGGGATAACTGAATTGAAATGATTTAGTGCTTTTAAATAAATTAGGAAGTACTGTGTGTACAGTTGTTAGAGCGGACATTCACCAACCAAACTAGATGGACTGATGACAGTCAAGACAGACGCGAAATAGGCTCAATCTATTCCCATGGAGAAGCAACATTAAAGCTAAAAGCATGCAGCAAATGCTCATGATTAAGGGCATATGCTAAGTAACTTGACTGAATAAGAAAATAAATTCATCACACGGGCACATCTTGCTGTTGCCTTATCAGTTTAAAAGAATTCTCACCCTCTGTCCAGCGCACCTCAGTGCACTTATTTCACCTCCCAGTATTGAAACAACAAAAGGAAAAAAATGCTACTCATGCATTAATGCAGAATGCAATGGGCCATTTCCTACTGCAGATTCCTTGTGTATCCTCAGATGTATCGTTCAAGGACATAGGGGTTTTTGTTTTGGGTTTAGGGTGTGGGGCTTTTTTGTAGTTTCAATGAGATTGCAGCATCATCATCTTGTGAACGAGATTTCAACTAGCTAAATAGCCCAAAACATGGGCTGACAGTAATTAACAGTACCTTCAGAGCAGACATATCCTGAGGTTTTGGGCATTCTAGGGGATCTATTTGTTGTGGACAAACAGCTGTTTACAAAACATCCTTGGGAAGAGCTAGAGGCACTGCCTATACGCACGCACACACTGCAAAGACTCGGTCTTCTCAGAAGTTCCTGACTTATAACTTTCCCTCTTATCAGCATCAAACTCCAAATCATCTTTCAAAAAACTTCTGTTCTACTCGGAATATGAGAAGGAAGCTGAGAAAAAGTAAATTCTTGCTGCACTGCTGCTTTGAGGTCCCTTCCAACCCCTACCATTCTGTGATTCTGTGATTCTGCCACAGCTCCAGGGAAAGCAGTTTACATGCAACCATTTGATCGTTTTACATTTTGGTTCCTGTTATGTAGTCACTGGAGGAGCACGAAATATCGGAGCACTGCTCTTCACTTCTGCACTGTAACAACCGCATGACGGTGAAGCCTACTATCCCCTCCTTACTCCTCTCCACAATTTATAAAGATACATGTATATACACATACACACACACAGATATTCAAGAAGCAGCGACTGGGTAAAACACCAGCCTTGCACACATACACAAAATCAAAGAAATGCTGTACCACATTTAGTAGAGCAAAGAATCTTGTTTGTCAAAGATTTCATAGTGTAGTTCAAAAGAAAACTTTAAAACCTATAACAGGCTACTTTAAATAAAACGCCTACTTAAAGTGATGTAGCCTCACAAATGAAAGGAAACAGTGAGGTGCGCTTCTGCATCGAATCACAGCTGAATGCCACATTTGGGTCTCTTACCAGCCTTGAAACATCCCAGCAGAACACTGAAAATTAATGTTCAGCATGCCCAGAATTAAGAGAAAGTTACCCAGAAACATCAGATAAGCTTTAAAAAAAAAAATTGATTACCTGTACAACTTATTATTTTTGGAGAGATAAACTACTGATGACTGGATTTCGGACCCAGTGACAGAGCAAATAAAGTTGAAAAGACTTCTCTTAAAGCATAAGCAAAGAGGAAAGATAAGGAAGAGATAGCAGAACGTATGACAAATTAAACAGAAAAGTGACCGGATTTGAAGGGAGAAGGCCAAGGTGGAGAAGAAGAAAACCTGAAAAGAAGAAATGAGAAGGAATTAATTGTAATCACCCGGAGACTCCATTTCAGTTACACAATTTCAGTTTCTTGCCACCATAATTAGCTTAAATTCCTTATTTGACTTTTTCTAAAGGAGATCATTAGGGACATTTCATAAACGCATTCAGACACTAAAAGGCACACGCCATGCTGCAATTCTGCTACTTCTTGGACAGTTGTTCTTCAGCCTGTGGCCTAAGCAGTCACCCAAAGCAAGGCAATCTCTCAGCAGGACACAAAGTCTGTTATGTCTTATTTTTTCAGCATGGAACCAATGAATTCACAGCTCATTACTTCAATGTCTGTTGCCATTGTACCTCAAAGCACAAACACAGAACCACAATGCCTGGGAAAGAAAAAAAGAAATAAAGGGAAGAAAAAAAAGCTGTAGTATTATAAGACCAACTTAACAGAGGACTTACAAAACAACCCACAACATTCCTATCAAAAATAACGCCATTATATCTTCACCGCACAGAGGCTCATATTCAAGGTTACAATTTTGATGCATAAGCCTCGAGATAATTTTAGTTTCTTACACACACATTTGCAAAAAAGTCATTGTGGCTGTGTTTCACTAAATAAAAAACATCATAACATCTGACTCATGATCTAAATGCATGGCCTCAGGCTCAACCTTCTTTGCAAGTTCTCCCACATCCACATCCAGCTACGCTTACTTTGCATATTCATGCTTCCCAGTTACTGCTCTGCCCTATAACGTCTTCTCGCTCTGCCTGCATCCCACTGTGAGCTGAATTTTATGCAGCAATTGGAAAGTATTAATTCTGTGGTTAGCACAGGAGGATGCAGCGAGTTTTCATTAGACTACTGCACTACACCCACCTGAGTGAACAGGACAAACAGAGCTGCCCTCCTGAGCATCGGTATGAAATGAAATGTTTTCAGAAAGATGGAAACAGATGGTCCTCGATGGGCCATCAGACACCTGGCGACTACAGCCAATGACAGCTAAACTAAGATTTTTGTTACAACTACAAATACTCTATTCTTTGCTTTGGTATCACACTTCTACAGAGTGAAATCAATTCTTCCCAGAAAAGTTTCCCTTTCCTGGATTATTATATTTTTAGCAGTTCTTATTTCAGCTGTGTTCCTGATGAACATGGCGAACAAGTTTTTTGATTTGTTTGGAGGTTTTTTTTTTAGGTTTTTTTTTGATTGGTTAGTGTTTTAGATACTGAGAAAAATGAAAAGTCCAATAAAGAAACATCTGCACTGTCTTCTTGAGAACTAACCAAGTAGCAACAGCTACATGAAGTACATGAAAATGATTCTTACTTCAAGTTACAGCAAGGCATAGTCAGATCATGCACTGTAAGTGTATTTGCCTTTCAGAGAGTACCTCTAGGCCTCCCACCCCAACCCAAGCATAGCCGCTATAGACACACACCATCAAGCACTTCATCAGCTGTGGAGAAAAGATGTGAAGCACGATGAACACGGTGCAAAGACGCAACTCCCCACAGAGGAGCAGCGGAGCACCCCAGCGAGATCCCCGTCAGCAAACAGCCTCTGCAAGGGCAGGAGATGACAAGCAGGTTCCCATGAGCTAATACTGGAGGCAGAGCAACAAGCAGCTCCAAAGCTGGAGCAGGAGCTCTGCGGAACAGACTGGTGCCTGCTGGGGCTGGAAGCCAAACAGCAGGAATAGTTACCATCTGGGAATACGAATGGTTATCCATGACCAACTGGCAGATGGCAGAGAGATGTTTCTGGCCACTGCATTGTCAACAGTAAGATATGAGCAAATAAGACCAAGCATAAAAAGCCCCATTAGATGGTTTTACCACTTCCATTATAGGGAACTATTGTTAAAGACTGAGTTTAGAGCTCTAACAGGCCTTTTGTTACTCATCTTGAAATACGTTATTTACAGTACTTACTTTTTCTTACTTATTATAAAAGTAACACCTGTGTATTTTGAAAAGTCACTGGCTTATTGCTGATAAATCCTAACGCATAATGTATCCACCTCAGCTACCTGTGTGGAGTTAGTACACAGAGCATGCAGACCGACACCGGCACGAGGACTCACAGCAGCACAAGACAGGGGTTTTCTTACAGCGCTGACAATCCAGTATAACTCTAGTCCAACACTCCACAGCCTAATACTGATTTAAAGGCTTAGTAGTCTCTTAGGAAAGAGAACTTAAGTGCAATCAGAAAATATTCACTGCCTATTTTGTCTTTTCATCTATCAGATACAAATAACATTGCTTACGGTAGATAGATACTACAGAAGAAAAACTTCCTTAACTCTTTCTGAGGCTATAAAGGCAGTAGTCTTTTTCTTTTTGATACAGAAAGTCACATACATTACATTTCTATATCTTGGGTTTGAAATTGGAAATGTTAGATATCAATACATATTTTGAAGTTATGACAATATTAAGTGTATGAAATTTGACTCAGAATTGCTGTGACTGTTATCATGCACAAGGTGGTGTTTTGTTTTTTTTTTTTTCTCCACATCCAGCACAGCAATACAATAGCTTTCTCTATGCGTCACTGCTGTGCAGGCTGTAGTCTCCAGGAAGAAAAAAGCAAATAGGCAGATAGGGGAAGCAGTGTTTCCATCTTTCTTCTAAATTCATTTGTGATGTACCTAACAAGAACAAAAATTAGTCATCTAGTGGAAATTATTTCTGACTGTTGAAGACTTCAAGATGCTTTTATACAAGTGATTTTTGATGTCAATACTGAATTACACATTTTAATCATATAATCATCTACCACTTCTTGGCTTAGCACAGTAATATTCATACAGCACTATAACAGTTATATATCTTATATTAAAAGGTTATTCTTATTCACAGGTATTAAATGATTTTGTCCTGAATGACAGGCAGTTTGCAACTGATCTGGGAAGTGAACCTTCATCACCTGAAGACCACTACTTCAAAGCTTCTGCTTTATTCTTCAGGGAGGGGTTCACAGCAAGTAAACAACATACTACCTACATTGCTCCTCTAAGAGTAATTTCTCTGTGATATGCTTAAAACAAACACCTGAAAGATGTCAAGTGTTGCCTTTTAAATCAGGATATCACCCCTGAGCTGTTCTCGGATGATTCTTCCCTGCACGTCTTCTGTCCCCTGTTTCTCTCCAGTATTAGACCACTAGCAAAACTCACCTCCAGAAAACTGACAGCCTGTTGAGCATCTGTGTAATGTGAATTGCAGCAGTCATTCTGATAAATTGCTTTTTGTGTGCCCCAGAATTGAATTTAAATAGAAAGATTGGGATCACAGAAGGAAAGACTTTGTCAGTCTCTAATTTAACACCTAGTTTACACGTGAATGCAGTATGGAGCACATTGCAAGGTATCTCCTAATGGCTAGAAGCTCCTAAAAATCCAAACCCAGTACATCAGCTAATTCCAATTTTCCCTGAAAGGTTATGACAAATTTGTACTCCCAATTTAATTACAATGATAAGAATTTATATTTCTACATTCCAGGGCGTGACATTTCAGTTTTTGCTACAGTTACTGCCAAGCACTCTCACTGGATGCCGAGCCCCTTGATAATTCCCTTCATATTACAACCATGTTTGTACTTTGGCTCTCCCTTATCTCTGAGCATAAGCAAACTGGTGTTCTTCATGGCAAGTACAGCAAGCTCTCATCAAAAACAGAAAAGTCCAAAACTTTGTTCTTGCTCTTCTTACAGGAATGAACACAGTTCAAATCACTCTGCTGAAATTCACTTGAAGTACCATGCCCACCTGCTGGCTCCTTCACTACTTAGAATTTCTTTCCTTAAGTCATTCCGAAATGTGAACATAAACATATTGTATTTTTCTCTGAGCCAATATAAATTAATGATTTTACGTTTTTGTGCAGAATGAGCAATTGTTGCTTTAGGCACACGCACAGAGAGTGCAGAATAATCAACAAGTTAACCGCAAACTAGTTAACAGGCTCAAGCTAATGTGACTAACAGCTTTCTCAGCTGTCACCTACACTGCATGCAAAGCGGGGAGAATTAATTGATCTAGCTGGTTTCTGAACTGGTGGCAATCTGGAGGCTCACTTAAATAACTCCAGTAAATGAAGTATTTGCTGCCAGCTGCTGGCACAAGGGATGCTGTGGATTTGTGCGTGTCTAACCACTCAGATCGAAGAGAACCAATACGAACTCCTGCGGCCAAGTTTCGAATGGCCTGGGACAGTCTCTTCTGTTCATTTATTTATTGCAAAACAGGGAGGAGCCATCTATGCTTGGGTCAGCTCCTCCACAAACAAAAGAAATAAATGAACTTGTGATCTAAACACAACGGTTCATTAATTCTTAAAGTACACAGATACAGAGTTCAGGGAATTTTTCTTCAGAATGCGAGAAATAGTATGCCCTGACAGTTTCTCATTTACAGAGACAGTTAACAAAAAGCAGATGTAGCTCATAATACAGTGACTGCAATACATGCCATAATTCATCTGGCATTCCAAACAATAAACACAATGTCAGCAAGAGACTTGCTTTAAAGATTTAAATCAATCATGTATTGATTGCCTTAGCAACACATTACAGAAAATATTTACCATTTACATACTTGCATTAAGATAAGCAATAGTTAAGAAACTGCAATGGGTAGCCTGTAGGTTAATTAGGAAGCTTAGCAGTGAGTACTTAAGGTGAATACCTGGAATACTAAAATATTGGCTGCACAAATTAAATCGAATATTAAAATCACAAAGATTCTTTTCCCCGATATATTCATAAGCCAGACATCATAAATGCAGAAAACAGCTGAACTTTTCCAGCTTTGTATCTCAGCCTGAGGAGAGCAACCACTCACAAAAGAGACACTGGATATTTTGTGTGCATGCAAGCATTTCAGGTTGCTAATATGCAAATATTGTCGATCTTGGCAAATTAGAGAAAAACTAGACTAGAAGACAGTGCGGTACAGGAGATTTGGGCCTTCAGGTAGAGAATCTGTCTGCTTAGAAAAAGGGTGGCAGTGGTGTTTCATCTGAGGTGCTGAGAAACTCAGCAGTCATGTTTGTTTCAAGTTCTATATTCACAGTTTAAAGTAAAAAAAATTTCCTGTTTAGTTTTCCACGAATTGTTTCCGCTGTAGCAAAAAAAAAAAAATTACAGCTCCCTTCCAGTATCTCATACAAATCCATCATGTCCCATCAATTTAAACCAGGAAAACAGAGCCACAGCTGTGGACAAACAGCATAAGACAGCTGAAAATTGTCCCCACAGTTCAGTTGTCTATTTGTGGGAGGAGACAAATTTTCTATTAAATGTAGAAAAGTCAAAGTCAAATTCTAGCTCACAAGTATAGTAAAAAAAGTAAAAATTGTTAAGTCAATCAATAATAAATTTATGTAGTATTCAAAAAGTTGCTTTCAACTGATTTTGCTCTGACAAATTTCAACCAGAATTAAATAATGAATTTTTGCAAATACTTGTTTTTGTTTACCGCTACTACCAGGCACAACAGTCACTTCAAAAGTTACCTGCAAACACACGACTTACAAAAAAAAGACGCTGCTTGAGAGAAACTCAGAAATATGACCTAGCACTCCCCATACGCCACCACGCCAGTTTAACTCCTGAATATCAATGCTGGGCATAGGATTATGTCAATACTTTGATTAGCGGCTACGGTCTTACATACCTCACTGTCTAGATGAACTTCAGCCTGCCCATGACAACAAAAAAAACAAAAGAAGAGAAAAGCTGTACGATTAGGGTGATTCAGAACAACTCTTCAATGGCACAAATACAAACCCTCCATCTCCCACAAATCCCAATTTACTCATCCAACCCTGTAGAGCCCCACTGTCCTTTGGAGAGGCGAAGTAGGTTTAAAAAGCAAACTCTGCCCTCTCACAGCCATTCCAGAGCCTGGCCCTTTCAGCTCGGTGCGAAAACGAGAGCTGCTTGCCCTGCAGCTTCCTTCTCCTCTGCTTCAGCGGGTGGTGAAGCGTGGGCACGCAGAGCTGTCGTATGGCTCTTTAGCACCACTCACTCTGATCTACTCCAAACACTTCCTCGGTACCCGACCAGCTTTCCTCCACCTAGTAAGGCAGTGAAAGGCCAGGGCAGGCACAGACGAGCTGCTGCACAGAACACCCCTGGTTGAAAAGACACAAGTCTGGGTCCCCTGCCATACACTAGCAAAACCGGCTGGGACAGCACAATATTCACCACTTGGCTTTAAATATCTGGGCACTGCTAAGGGCAGAATACTGGCTGTGAAATAATACAACTACCCATAGTTGGGATTGTGGCAGGAAAAGTGACAGGAACTAAAAAAAAGCCAAGCATTCTGCAGTCTCACCGATGAGGAATGCCCCCCTCCCTGGCACCAACTCTCTGCCTGGCTCTGTGCTCACCTCTTTTCCCTGCCAGCAGACAAGAAGAGAACAGCAAAGGACACCGCTTGCAGATACAGATTTAGGAACCTAAATTTAGGCACTCAAATATAAGTTACCAGGCATTCATTTTCAGCTGCTGCTGAAGTCAGTGATGACTGCAGTTGAAGTTTTATTTACCAAAACAGCAAAAGAGGAAGAAGCAAAATATTTACTTTTAATCCTGTCCGAAGTAGACACTGATAACAATCATCTTTTTCCTATTCCCACATAGCCTTCATTGGTTTTTTTCATGATATATAACTACATTTGTTTAAACATCTTCCTAATTCTTGTTGTCAAAGCCTCTCCTTTGCTTCCCCCTGGACTTTCTCCAAATTGTCCCAACTCTTAAGACCAGCGCTGGTAACAGGTATGTTTTCAGAGGTGAAACCTCAGCAGTACTATGTTGCACAAAACAAATTTCTTTTATTTACAAACAATGAGCCAGAATATACATCCCAGTTTGCTTTATTCTGGGATACCACATCACACTCCAGCGCCTGTTTAATCCGTGCACCTGATCTTTCCTCTTCAAGCAGCCTGTGTTAAGTTACCACTACTGAACTGTTACTAATTTTGCATCATTTCTCCAATCTGAGCATGAATTATGTTCTTTGTCAACTTGATGCCAGCTGCAAATTTTACAAATACATACTATCCCATTGATTAATTGTTAAAGAAAACACTGCCCAGTATGGGGCAGTACATCAGAATGTCTAGCAGAAGGAAAGATGCTATCTTTCAGGCATTTCAAGGATGGGAAGTCACCAGACCTCCTTAGGTTTCAGGCACATTTCCTGCAAGCAGAAAACAACAAACACAGCACCCAAACAGCCATTTTCAGTGTTTTTTTTTTTCCCCCTCCCCAAAAGTGTACGCTCTTTCTGAAAGTTTGGATTTCTTTGAAGCGACCAAATGTGTATCTATAAGCAAGCCAATTCATGTTTGCTGTTCTCCTCATGACAGTACCCACAGGCAGGAAAGCTGAAGTGAGCTTAAGTTCTCACTGCACTCCATTACAACAGAAACAGGAGATGAGAAATATACAGAGGAATGTATTTTGCACATGTATAGCTTAGTATAACTCCATAAATTTATTGCTAAAAATCTTGGTGGGAACTGTTTGGCATTGCAATATTTTAAGCAAGTTCTACAAGACAGCTTGCATTTTCCTGCAGCCCAGTATTTTCTCAGCTTACTTTCTTGGCTATTAGTCTCCTCCAGCGTTGTGAAACCAAGCAGTTTACATTATTTGACATTGCACTGGACACAAATCTAATAAGCTGGATGACAGTTGCACTCAAATTTAATCCTTGTTATTGCCATCGTGCTTTACTTGCGTATATTCTGATTCTGTTCTGTGACTTTTAGGAGAAAGTGCCAATATCCTCAACTCCCAGGGACTAGTTAACTTTTTGCATTCCCAGTATTTTAAATCATACATATGTTTTGATGCAAGACGAGACATCTGTTAAATGTTTAACAAATTGAAATTGCAGTCATCTAAATTGCATCTTTATGGAAGTAGCACAAAGATATTAGAGATGAGAATAGCAACACACTAGTTATTTAATCTCTAGTCTAGGACAGTAACGAACTTCTGCACAAACACAGTGGTGTTTACCAGCTTTTCCCCAGGCCAGTCATCAAGGAGAAACTTCAGAATTGTGTCTGATCTTCTTTCCAAGGCTATGATATGCACTGAAACTCTGTGTCAGACACCTATGAACTCTGCACTGTAACCCTCCTCTCCACTTTCCAGTATATACATTTCTGCCCAGTCCTTCCCCCGCATCTTCCTTTTTCCACCTCCCATCTGTTTTTCCATTATCTGTATATCATCTTTGTCATTTACTCTATTATTCTGCTCTTTCAAAAGCCTCATTTCCCTAAGACTCCCACTCTAGCCTCATGTTTCCCGGCAGTCATTTGCTGAATCCCATCTACCTCTGGAGATATTCAAGACCCGCCTGGACAAGGTCCTGTGCAGCCTGCTGTAGGTGACCCTGCTTCGGCAGGGGGGTTGGACTAGATGACCCACAGAGGTCCCTTCCAATCCCGAACATTCTGTGATTCTTTCCAACTGTC
>Ga0065711_1026924_pt1 | contig 56985 bp, 24 predicted proteins | sample Hoacrofraction12_FD_59098 | JGI IMG/M metagenome (GOLD analysis project Ga0065711, IMG submission 59098) | Hoatzin crop microbial communities from Cojedes, Venezuela - Epithelial fraction 12 v2 (version 2) | ecosystem: Host-associated > Birds > Digestive system > Esophagus > Crop | place...
GAAACCACCTTTGAAAAATATATGGCATGCAAGAAAGTAAAATAATCCTACTCCCCCCACCAATGCACACCAAGGGTGAAAATCAATCACAGACCACGTAGCTTTTTTCCTCCTGCCCGGCTCATGGAAATTAAATGTTCAAGCAAGTCCCTTGAAGTCCCTCTCGCAGGCAGCAGCGAGCCGCTCCGCTCTCACCGTACCTTTATTCCTCCGTCTCACCACCCCGAGCCGGCACTTCAGCGAAACAGCAAACATCTTCCCCGACCACAGCCTCCAGCGCTCCACTCACATGGCTCCGTGCCGCTTCCCTCCGCACCTCTGCCTGGCTCTGCAAGAGGCTGCCGGCTCAAAACCAATTTATGGTTACTGTGAAACGGAGTTGTGCTTTATGTAGTGGCAGAGGGAGTGAGAGGGAAGGGTTTTTGGTGGGAAGATGGCAAAGACAGAGCTACAGGGGGCACAGACCCTTTCCAACAATACTTCCAGTGTGGGGCTGTTTTGTCTTGCTATCTTGTCCAGATGAATAAAATCACTCATTGATGTCTATAAACCTATCGCCAGTCTCCTGCTGTTAAGGTCTGGGAATCTGGTACTACATTAACATATTAATTTGCAAAGTAACATTATTCCATAGCATATGGGTGCACGCTTGCACTTCACCATAAAGCTAATTGAGAGCTTCCCAAAGCAAAGGAGATAAAAGTCATAATAAACTTCATAGGGCCAGTTCACCAGAAACCCAGTACCAGCGTACGTGCCATGGGGTTATGTCCTGGCAACAGCCCCAGCAGCGTTAAGTGTTGCTAAAGAAACTTTTCCGCAAAAAGACTTTTTATATCTGCAAAAAGTCCCTTGAAGTAAGGGTATATAAATATAAAACTATATAAAAATATACATATATAACTATATAAATATATATATACATATAACTATATAAATAGTAAAATTATTACAGAAGCATAGAAAGGTAGGGGGTTGGAAGGGACTTCTTGGGATCATCTAGTCCAACTCCCTTGCTGAAGCAGGGTCACCTACAGCAGGATGCCCAGGACCTTGCCCAGGTGGGTCTTAAATATCTCCAGAGAAGGAGAATCCACAACCCCTCTGGGCAACCTGTGCCAGTGCTCCGTCACCCTCAAAGTAACAAGGTTCTTCCTTGTGTTCAGATGGAACTTCTCATGCTTCAGTTTGTGTCTCTTGCCCCTTTTCTTGTTGCTAAATGACAATGTCCCACAGACCCAAGAGCAAAGCCACCACCCCAGGGACACAGGTCACCTGTTGAACTTCAGCTCCCCAAATGACACACGTGATGTATCCCAAGTCCCACCTCCTGCTTCCAGAAGTGGGACAATGGATCATCCTGGACATTTGTGCTGGGGATGGAGTAATCCTGGGGCAGTTCAGGGCTGCACCTTCAAAACTGCTGGAGAGTTTTTGTTTTTATAACCTGTTGCATGTAATAGAGGATGGCAGGCAGCCCCAGGCAGCTTCCCAGAACACAGATGGTTCTCAGCAGGGGTTATTGAGTAATAGAAAATACCAGGCTTATTTTGAGCAGAATTACCAGAGAATTTAGGGGAAGGCAAAAACAGATGCCTCACTCTTAGCAAGACTATTCTGGGTCCCCAGAAGCCAGCCCCATACAAAACCTCACCAGGAGCTCATGCTGCGATGAGACAGTGGAGATTTCTTGCCAGCTCTACCACCGGTAAGTCTGCAAGGGTTGGGGTGTTGGCAAGACCCCGTGCACCCACCTGGAGGGATGAATGGTGTTCAAGAGGGCCTATTTTGTAGGATAAGGAGGAGTTTTAGGGACCTGTAAAAGGACTCAAATCCAGCATAATGAGTAGATTTAGTGCACCTAGAAGAAAAGGGGTCCTCTTGTCCAGCCTTGTCTGGTGACTAAGCGGACGTAAAAAACCAGAAGTCCGTGGGTCGCAGAGTTACAATACGCAGGTCATAGTCCCCAGGTTACCCCATCAAACATGGGCACCACAGTGAGGTGAAATACATATCCAATATATCAGACACCGCCTAATAAATCTACCCAAGGAATAGCTATTTGAGATACTAGCTGAGAAGATACAGAACTGACCTGTTCTTTTATTCAGTTTACTATTCTGATGTCAATCTCACTTTTCTCACATGCTGTCACTGAGAATCAGATTTCCAAAGCAATAATTTTCTGAACTCTTGAATGCCTGGGAGAGAACGATAGCAGAGGTTTACCATGAAGTCCTTACAAAGCTTGGTCATATTCATTTGTCTTTTTAAGCCAGGGTAAACAGACTTGCACTGCCTGACAGTGCCTCAAAACAGTAATTTGCAGAGCTTCCACAGGTACAGTTTTCTGTGTTCAACAAAAATTAGGACTGCGGTTGGCATGCCCCTGGCTCCACGAACCGTTCTCTGACTGTGCAGTCCCCAACTTTCATCCCTGGGCCAGAGAGGCATCGGTAGTAACGGGATGTACTTTGCCCCTCCATGGCAGCACTTTTTAGGTCTGAGCTGCATATGTTAGTGATCGTATGCCCGTACGCTCTGCCCCCAACACACCCCTTGCTGTTCTTCATCCCCTCACAGCACACTTCCCGAGTCAGGGAGGATCGCACAGAGAAAGATGAACTCTTCCCACTCTCTTTGGGTGGAAAGACCTTAGAAAGTGTTTGTAATGTCACATCAGGTCTCTCTGCCCTCCTTGCCCAGCCTTGCTCATCCCCACACTCATCTGGGAGAAGGGCACTTGCTGAGGACTCTGCCTAACCAGTATGTTGCTAGTCCCTTTCATATGACTTTTAGACCCAAATCACGCTGAGAGTAGCACACAGCCTTTGCTGGCCTTTCCTACTGAGCTGAGCCTTACCCAGTGCTTTTTAGCAGCTGAAAGAGGAAAATATTCTTTGCCCCTTCTATAGGAATTCAGATGACAGCAGAAGCTGTTCTCAACTGCTTCTTACCATGGTCCCAGGGGAGCTCAAGGCACCTTCCAGGAACTCATGAGGAAACTCTGGATTTACAGAAAAAATCCTGATTACTAAGTCAATACCTAAGGGCTGCTCACAATAGATGGACGTTTGGGAGTTTACTAACGCAAAATCTGAGCACCTTCTCTAGCCAACATTTCTGTTGATCCCACAGATGACTTAGGAGATCGCCAATTGTTTCCACATACCAACACACTGTATCTTTCCAGCGTGCCCCCCAAGGGACACGATACAGAGTATTTCACCTCCGATGCCCAATCTCAGCAGAGCTCTGCCACCGAGTCTTTGCACTTCATCACCAGGGCACCCTCCCACTGTTCAGGCTGGAAGGGCTCATCCATAGTTTGATAAATTCAAACTCAAAGGTGTAAGTTTGGAACCAAAGGAAAATGTAACACAGACTGACTCAGAAAGCTTTCCAGCAAGGAAAGGGCTAACAGAGCTACTTCGAACGCGTGGCAGCATTAGCGGCAAAGCACAAACAGCAGTCCCAGAGGAGCTAACACTGAATTTTGAATTCAAGAATTCCAATTACAGACCCTCAAATCTCAATAAACCCTCAGTGCTTTAGAGATCAGATGCTCAAGAGAGATTTTCTTCTTGATGTCATCTTGTTTTCTTTAAAATGCAGAGTTGAAAGCAGACAGGTGTGTACATGTTTATTAAGTATAAATTTAGATGTAATGTTTGTCTTTTAAGCCACGTAAAGAAGACTAAAAGCCTGAGTGTTTTTGCATTGTGCGAGAAACATGCACATGGGGCTGATGATGTGTTGAGGAATGGGGCCAGGCAACAGGGTTTCTCCTCCTGCTTCTGCCACGGCTGCGAGTGCCCAAGGGGGCTGATCAGATCACACAGAGCCCCAAACGTGCAACTTCTGATACAGCCTGAGAGCTGATCCCCAGCTCCCCACGCACAGTTGCTTGCTCTGTTCAGGTTACATTTTCTTCTCTCACACTGCTGAGGCGCATGGATCTCCAATTAATTTCGCTGGAGCTGTAGCAGAGGAGTTCATACAGTTTTCCCAATCAAAATACCATTTTGCGCCAGATCTTGCCTGTTTTTATGATTCCTCTAGTCTACACACAGGACTAGAGGAACCATGCCACTTCATCTTCTCTCTAGGTTCATCACTGGGATTTAAGCATATTCAGACATAAACCTGAACATTAAGATTCAGTTTACTCTCCTCTGAGACACTCGGAGAACTTCTTCAGCCAGGGGAATTGCCTGGATGTCCCAAAACAATTAGTTTTACTTTAGAGGAAATTCCAGTCGCAAACAAAACACAGCTGTTTCTCTTTGATACTGAAACAAGCATGGTTTCAGCTCTCCACACATAAATCTAATCCTCATTTCAGCTAAGGAAATTACTGTGGGGACACTGGTCATCAAGAGAGCACAATAGGAGGAGTGAGAAATGCAGCAATTAAACTAAGAGAATAAAAAAGCATTTGTATAACGGGAAATCTATTACCATTTATCATGTCTGGTATTTGAAGTGGCTCTGCCAAGCCATAGAATCCGTTGCAAACAATGCAAGAGGATAATGAAAATAGATATACACTGAGTATCAGAAAAATAAAGCAAATGCCGTGTGATTAATGAATATACAGTATTCAGGATATACGTATGTACTGCTGTGTTTATCTGCCTAGCAATGATTACACTTTTTCTACAATAGCAAACTGTGGAGAAATGGTAAGGAAGAAGAGTCTTCTATTTATGTAAACATTTAAAAATTAAAAATACGTATCTGAACAAAATTAAAGGAGCAGAAACTATTCAAAGTAGAGCTCACATTAAATTAGTTCGTGTTTCCCTTGAAGTTGCCATACAGTTTGTTTCCTTCCTCGGGAATAATAATGCAAAATCCCATGTGCCTAATACATATCCTGAAAATTACACATTGTACTAAAACGTATTTTAAAAGGCAATATTTCCTTACTAACAGGTATGGTTATGGTTGAATACATTAATGTTACAAATACTGATAATACTGCCTCTGTGAATTTGTTCAGATTATTTTCATTATCTCTTCACTAGCTTAAAGGATGTTCCCACCTTGCTTTATATATGCTTCAATCCTGTATGACGACGGGTACAGTCGGCAGGCAGACCCATAAAACGGGTTCTGGGGAGAAAAATGCAGATTTCTACGGAAAGGTAGTCTTTTTTTTCCCCCATTTCATATTTGCATATTGTCTGCAAAAAGTAAAACCAGATATTACCAGATACTGGGCTAACAGGCTTTTTAATCATCATTATAGATCAGGCTACATTAAACTGGCTAACCAGGGTATATGATCTATATAAAGAGAAAGCAACACGAACAAAGTTCACTACAGATGGTTTTGCTCTACAAATAGCATATGAGTAACTTCTAATTGGAATAATTTCAGGTATTAGTAACAAAAGGTGTAAGACAACCTGCCGCCTTCTACTATGCACTTTGTTAAAACCTTGCCCTTGGTAAACAGGTTTTGTTGGATAACTCCGTCCAGGAAAAATACAGCAGACTGGCCAACAACAGACTGAAGGTTTCTCTCAAAAATATTCATTCCATAGTGTGTTTTAAGATAAGCCATTGCGATTAGCAGACAACAGATCTCCCCCAGGAGTTTGGGACCTCTGAGAGCCACAGAAGCAAATAACATCAGCCAAGTGTGGCATTAAAGCACTTGGAGACAAGTCTGCCCTAGATAAGCAATTTGGATCAATACTGAAACAACAAATCGAACACAGTAATGCCTTGAACCAAACTCAGGATAAGTTGATCTATAAAAGTCAGATATCCCATAGCCTCATGGGATGCTGCACGGTAGTGAGGAAGCTCTCCTTCCCGACGCACAAGTTCCCGCAGAAACCCCCGTGTCCTCCATGTAGAGCAGAGCAGCACCCGGGCAGCCAGCAGTCAGATGGTGCTCACCCCCTCCCCACAGGGAAAGAACAGACCCCAGGCTCCAAGTTTGTCTCTCGGTGCCTGTTGAATCAAGTATGCTGCTAACAAATGCTGTTAGTTCAGGGCAGGGGGTCAAATTGACAGCTCGGCAAAGCCAAGCTGAACTTGTTTCTCCTCATGTGTTGACACTGTCAATAACAAAGCTTGGGGAGATGTTCTGCCCACGCTGACACCTGTACTGCTCAACTGATTATTCTTAATAAATGATCCCAGTGGCAGCACGAACAATGAATGGTTTCACTGAAACCACGCTTGATTAGCAGACAATTCCCAAAAGGAAATGGTCTAAATTATGCTTTACAAGTACCTTGCCTGGTCCTAATTAGCATGGCCATAGCCTCCAATGGAGTAACATCGGGGGGAAGTTTGATGTGGTGCTGTTAGGTTTAATTCCCCTGACAATAACTTATGAAGGTGACAGTCTGTCATGAAACTGCGTTCAGCTAAGCAGACAAACAGGCTTCAGTCATTAACCTTCACCCTCGGTATTCTGAAAGCCCTTCTTATTTGCTGCATCCATGGGTGACTTCTCTGACACGTGCTCTGAACACTGTGCAACTTTTTACAAACTCACCAGCTTCACAGAAGGCCATGTCATGAGAAATGCCATGTTTAAGTTTCTGCTATATACAATTATTTCCCTGACTTAGAAATTCTCCAGACCCTCAACCCTCTGCAGATCAGCTGCAAGAAACCAGCAAGAGGTTGTTTGGAGAAATTTCCAGTTCTCACCATCGTGCTTGCTGAGACCGTGAATGCAGCCATGTGTAAGCACCACAGTCCCACAGTTTCAAAAGTAACACTCACGGGGGCTGCACCTCCAACCCAAACCACTGAGATGCTAATGGTTTGTATGTAGAATAGACTGAGACTGGAATTCAAGGAAGATGATTTAAAGACGAGCGAAGGCAAGAGGTGAAAGCTATGTGCTGATATATCTTGCTCTCCATAATTCACACCCCAGATTGGCAGGAAGGCTTAATGCGTAGGATTTTATGGGCACTTTTCTGAAACTCAGGTGGGTGAATGGCATTTGGATAATGTCCCAAAGCCAAGAAGGCAGCTAATTTTAAACATTCACATCTATGTTCCTTTTTTGAGCTTCCATCTTAAGCCCTACCAATATACTTTTCAGACATCATCTTCTAGTATAATTATTTTATCAGCTGACAGGAATATCTCGACAATTCATGTGTAGAAGTATTCTTATATTCTTCCCTGCTAGTACTTCAGTGGTGATGCTGCAGTCTTATCAGCATCCACAGCAAACCAAAGGTTCAGGTTCTTGATGCTCAGCCCATCTTTCTTTTCATGCTTCTGCACAACACAGAGCATAAGAGAAGCCAGGTCTCTACTTGCAAATGCTGCTGCAATAGTAGTAAATAACAGCAGCTATTTAATTGCAAGAAAATATTGTATACATTTGGAAATGGGGTTATGAGAGCTGTATTATCCCAAAATGCAGTGATCAAAAGCGTGGTCTTGCAGGTGGAACACTGTCGCCAGGATTCAGCCTAAGACCATAATTTATTTTGCCAGGAAATGCTGAAGCCGTTCTTTAATAATTAAATGGTACAGTATGTTTGTTCAATCTCCAAATCCATGGACAAGGCATCAGTCTTTCCAAGGAGTCAGCTGAGTCTCCTGAAGCAAGAAATTAAAATAGTCTTATCTCCATGTGCTATATTGCCACCCGCTCTGACTACCAATTTGCTTAGAACACAAGCCTTTTACAAACGCTGACTACAGATGCTAGCCTAGAGGAGGGTCACACTACACCTTCATGTATATATTCCCAACAGTATTCTCACTGTATTTTACATTGCTGTTGTGCTAATGAAGCAATTAGCTAGTAACAGCCTAAGACAAGTTAGCATGCCAAAGGCCAAAAGTCGTTTCCCTTTTAAGCAGGTTCTTGTTACCCAGTTTAAGTGCCAGCTGCAGTCTTTTACTGTGAGCGCAGCTAAAAGATAATACACAAATCTTCACGGTTACTTGCAGGGCACCAAGTGTTTTCCCAGCCCCAAAAAGGATGATAGGAAATCTGCGGTCACTGCAACATCCAGCTTAGCTTTGAAGTTAAACAGCCCCACTTCAGACACATTATATTGGGAAAATTAAAACAATCATGCAGAATCAGTACTTTTTCTCCTAGGAAATATGCATACCTTTAAGTAGCATGTTTGCACTGGTAGACTTGCTGTTACTAATGTTTAGCACCCAGTAAAAAAATACTCAGTTTTTCAAGCAAAAGATTGAAAGTTCTGAGTTACACAATTATTAATCAATAGCAGAGTGTTCAAGAGGTCATAAGGACCCACAAAATGGAAATTTATCATCATTAAACACTGAATCAATATTATAGTTGCTCATATACACCTCATCTGGGGGCTCATTTTGTCTGCATTGTACAAATGTTTCTGTATCACATGGAGTGCAGTTTGACTAGAGGAGTCAGAGTGGGCCAAGAGAAGAACAGTTCTCTCCATTTTTAACTGTTAAAGACAGATCCCTTTACCAAAACAACAGCAGTAAAGGTGTTGCACTCACAAGAACAAATTACTTAGGGAAAGAGCATGTTATCCATGTTTTGGTCTCCTTAAATCAAAACCAGGTGTCTGCCTTCCAGAAAACCATCCGGAAGGTTTGCCTTGGTCTTGTCCAAGTTCCTAGGGATACACAGATGAAGGTTTTGGCCCGTGTTTTCACAGGACATCAAGCTAAATTATCCTTGTCCACCATGAAATCTAACAACCCCATCCACTGCCACATATAACTGGTATTGCTTTCTTGTCTGCAAAACAGCCACACCAGTTTACTCTGGCAGAAAACTTGCCCATCAGCAGCTTGCCCAGTATAGGACTGGGAGCCAACAGCAGAGTAGGGAACTGAGCCCAGCCCTAATTAAACATATACATTGATCTGAAAACTTATCATTAATTTTTCCTACTTTAAGCATTTTTTCTATTCACGCAAGGCCTGATTTTCCTACCCCGTTTGACAGTAGGTACAGATTTGCCAGCCTCTATGGTTATCAGACCCAGAGCTGCACCATTGCAGAGGTGACCCAACATTCACTCTTCCAAACATTTACTGCACCCATAATTAACTAGAGACTTGTTTGGAAATGCCTAAATTGTAGTAATTATCATCATGATGGCATAATTAAAACTGGATGAAATCTCACTGACAGGTAGTATTTTGAAAAGCACTTACCATCGATTTAATACTTTCGGCCAAGTGAGATACTTTTGCTATCCAAGAGAGACTTTGAGAACTCCAGCTCCCATGTCTACTCCTCCGACTTCATTTATTATCCCTATTTCTGAAGCACTTTCCTACCCCAATACCCTACATTTCCCTCATCCAGGAATTGCCATGTTCATTTCTTGAATTAGCAATGCCAAACTCAGCCCTTCATAAAGGCTACAATTCAGTCTATATCTTACATTTTATGTTGACATCTAAGAACAATATCAAAGCTGCATTTTATAGTCAGGAAGCCTGAAACTTTCACTCTATATTTGCATTTCCTTATTAATGGATTGGTCCCATCATCAGATGAACGAGCAGAAAAACACTTTGCTCCCAAGTCAGTGTTGATGCACCCTACAAGTTGGGGCTTCAGATCCATCAGAGGAAAAATGGTGCTTGGTGTTTTCTAAAACTCCTGTGCTGCCTGGCTTTACTAGCTCATTTTTATTATTCATCTGCAAAAAGCTGCAGAGAAGTTAATTCAGCACATGCGTGTGCTTCCCTAGGAAATCAAGCAGTTGGCCTCCAGGCTCACCTGTGCTTGTCTCAACTACAGACTAATTCAAGATCCAACCACAAAAAGGACTAAACTACCCAGCTTCTGCAACTACTTGATAAACAAGCAAGGTGTGGATGCATCTCTAACCATTCATGTACTTGCTCTTGAAAAAAAAGACGATCTGTTCCACTACACATTTTCACTTTTACCCATTTCCTGGGCACTCACTACAGGTGACCCCAAGATAGAAGGGCTGGACTGAATGTGGTCACTCCAGTCCCCTGAAAGCTGAAACCTGCAGCTTTAATTTTGCATCATACACAAGGTGAGAGAGAGGCACACAGAACTTCATGCGGAGCTTAACAGTAGGAAAGCATATTTATTGGGGCACAATTACAGAGATTTAAGGAACTCATCTACTTTTTTTCTTTTCACAAATATTAGCCTTCAGCAAAGACACAGAAACATTTGTCTTTATTCTAAAGAGGATATTATCAGCTAATTAATTTCAAGCACCAAACAGTCCAGATGAAGAAGGGTTTAATTGCTGAAAATGTTGAAACAAAATATTTTCACAATTAAATTCATGTTTGGTTACAATAGATTGATTCTCTTTGATCAAAAGTTTTCTCTGTACAATTGTCTTTGCTAGAAGTCAGAGATCCCATAGCCATTCGTGAGCTTTTAATCACCTTTGAATCTCCAGTGTACACCAGCAATCCCCTTCCCACAGCTACTGCAGGACATGCAAGTGGGGTGTCCAGGAGGAGCTATAAATAATGCAGCTCCATGACCCTGTTAGCAAAGAGGGAGATCAGAGATGCTGGGGCTTTGAAAGGGCACCAGGCTCCACTTTGGAAATACAGCTTTCTCCTGCTAGCCACCACAAGGGAAATCACTTCGAAAGGTTGAAAAAGGGCAACTCCTTCTAGCTCAATAGACCACTTTATATCTTGTGATATGAGCATAACTGCTAATAACTGCTTCATTTACAGCACGCTCACTACCATAGGGCACAGACAGAGAGGATTATTAGGGTCTCCAGCCTGTTGCCTTTCTCAGGATCTTTTGCCTTTATCTACAAATATCCCTGCCTCAGCGCTATTAACCCTGACTTCTCCAGAGCCACACATTAACTCCTGTTCTTGGGCTTTCCCCTTTCCACCAGCAACAATACTGCTCCCACTAGCAAAACACTTGGTGCCAGGTCTCAGCATTGTCCCAGGACCTGCAGCAGGTTAAACCTCAGCTGCTCAACTGCAGCTTGCAGCACTCCAGCACCCTCCCCACACCACGACCAGGACCAGATAGCGCAGCACACGTACATGCAGCCTGGTGCCGATGCTCTGCCAAAAGGATTTTTTTCCCCTTCCTGACTCTCCACCTTCCATGATGTACAGCCTTTGTCCAAATCACTTCACGTCCTGCATTCCCATATAAAAAAACAAGCATTTATTTAGAGGTTCCTCAAGACACTGTTTTAGTTATCGTTTTTACCAAACAATATCTTCACACCCGGAGGTACACAGAGCTCTGAACAGACACATTCGAAGAATAGAGGCATAGGAATACACAAATCTCTTTTCCAGCATCTGAATTTATGGCTGGAAACTTAACTATCAGCTTTGCAATGATTTACTGCAGTACAACGAGACCCGTGGGACATAAACAGAGGAGACAACCCTGCAGGACAATAAATTGCCACGAACCAAACTGTCATCACAAACCACACAAAAGCCATGTGAAAACGACCCTGCTGATGGGACACAGAGGGCCTTACAGCAACTTCCAAAGCAAGCAAGGGGGAGATGCCCATCCATGGCCTCCACCACCACCTGCAGCTCTTCCCATCTCCTTCCCTACCCAGGGTCTGGGACACTCCACTGGCTTCTCATTAGCTTCACCCTGTGATGTCCAGAGCACCAGCCCCTAAATCCTGATGACGAAACATTTCTGAAAGGCTACTAAGTTTCATCAAGCCCAAATGCACCTAAAGCACCCAAACCCTTGGACAGCTTGGCCATGTAGTTTTGGACTCTTGTTGGTGCGGTCCCACTCTGAGCCAGGCACCTATTTGAAGAAGTTTGTCTGCAGGAATCAGTTGGGGCAAGACTGGCTCTGAAAGGAGCCAGTCAGTCATCACTGCAGTTTCTGATCTCCTTTGCCTGCCAGGGCTGCATCTTTGAGTCCTTGTGTCCCTTCAAGCCCCAGTGCTCCTGAACTTCAAAGCCACAAAAAAATGCAGGAACAATTCCAGTGAGCTCAGCCAGTGCCTTTACAAGGATGGCTTGGTTTTAATTATGTGCCTGGGGGATTTCTTGTGGGAGGATGAAGCAACTAGGTCTGGCATCACTTAGCAATGGAAGGGTAGGAGTTTAAACACAGATGATCTGAAAGGCTGAGCAACATTCCTTTGCATGTATTTATTTAACCTAGAAGTTGAGTAGCTCTGTATTTCTAAGGTAGCCAATACTGGGTAGAAAATCAGTAGAATAAATGTATCTTAGCTTTCAGAGAGGCCAGAGGAAAAAAGTTTTTTTAAATCTCTAGTATAAATTTTAATTCCCCATAGCACTACAAATGACTGGGATGTGGGTTTATATTCAGAGCCCTAGTCGAGTGATACGATAAATGGCACGCTTGTCTAGGTCACTGACAAATCCCTCCTCCCATACCAAATTTCTCCCTCTGTTGAGAATAACACGAGGTTTTCCCAGACAGCCCCTTTGCTGAATCTGCCTTTCTGCTGAGACACCACACAGCCAGGCAACTCAGCACTGCTTTGAAATGAGGGGAGAACAAAACAAAGAACCCTGGAGACTGTCCATGGGGAAACCCAAGAAGCTACAAAACGATAAAACGAGAGGCAAAGAGGAATCCTTATGAAAATGCATGAGATGTGAAAAACTGACAGGCCTATTAAGCATGCCTAAATAAGATCAGAGATTATCCCAATGCCACTGCCATGTCCTATTGTTCTCCACCCTCCCTTCGTTCCCCCTCTCCAGCCTCTGGAGGAGCAGCTCACCAGCATAGCTCTATCCCTCCTGCTCATCCCCCCGACCAGTGACCACCCCAGGCCCGTCGCTCCTTGCCTTTTGTCTCTGCACAAGCTGCTCTTCTACCAGTCACGAGCCAGCAAACGGCATTTCTGCCTTCTGTGCACTGCTCCTGAAGCAGCCACACAAATGCTGAGAGCCTGCGGGGAGTGGGGGCTGGCTGACGCTTCTGTAAACACCATGCTAATCTGTTTAAGCTATTAGACTCCTATATATGTGTTTTTAATAATAAAGGCAACATTTAGATGCTGCCAGGGTATCCGTGAGAGCATAGCAGACACAAAGAGCCACCTCCACCATATAAACAATGGAAAATGCTCTCTTATCTTTTCATTCCACTAGGCCTCCAGGCTGCAAAATAAATGATTGCATTCATTTACATTTTATTGTGGAGATATAACTGGCTGGAATAACTGCCAGCAGAGAACCCAACTGCAGGAATGCACTATTTTTCTCCCCATTTGCCTTAACAGACACTTTTTTTTTTCTGACAACTCATCTCTATCACTGCTGTCTAGATGGCAGAAGGGGCATTAACCCACTGCCTGTCTTGCATTTAGGGGGGAAAAAGCCATCGGTTCAGCTTTTTACAAAGCCTCAGGGCAACAAACTGTTACAGAATAACAGAGACTGTGAAAGAGGGGTTCTTCACCTAAAGCATATCCAGGCAGTAAAGCCAAAGCTTTCTTCGATAGTCACACATTCATATTGCACACATAAGAAGTCAGCCCATGAGAGAGACATCATCTTAGCCCATCGCTTATACTTCCCTTACAGTCAGAGAGGAACAGGCTCTCTGGAGAATACACCCTGTGGGTCTGAGATGTCTGTTTTGGATTGAGAAGCACCAATGCCTCCCCTTTCCTTCCTAAGCAGCCTGGACACACAGCTCAGAGAAAGAGGTCCACTCCATACATCCAGCTGAGATGGACCCAGGCCACCTAACTAGTATGACCCATACAGGTTGGCATTAACTACAGGTTCAAAAGATCTGTGTCATTCTTTTTGTAAAAAGAATAACCAAATAAATAAAAAACAACCAAAGCACTCAATCTCTCAGGTCAGCACCCAAAAGCTTAGCAGATGGTTAGAAGGATGTAGACTGAATGTAAAACTCAATCATGATAGGACCATGTTCCCAAGCAGCAGAAAAGCTCAGGGCTGGGTGTGAACTTTCTCAACTAACAACTGCCTACTAAAAAGATAAAGTAAAATACACACAGGGCTAACAATAGTAATAACTGTCAATTTAGGGCTAACTAACGTTTTCCACTACCTCCTTGTTTTATGATACCTAAGTATTTTCAGTTTTTAATTTCTTTTCTTATCTGTTGATCAATATTTGTATGTAAGAAATACAATAAGAAGTTTAAGCAATAATATTTGAGTATAATTCACTGGAAAAAACAGTGGCAAAACCACATCTCAGACTCTTGAACTACCTGAGTAGGTAAGACAGGAGAAAGTCTGGGCAACTGGAAGCAGAATGAATGGATGAACAGATGAGTAAATGAAATCAAATCAAATCCTACAAGCAAAGACGACCTAGTTAGGAAGGATATCCTGTTCTCACCATAGCTTATGACTGATCGAAGCAGGGAGACCTCAGAGAGACCCAAGGAGGAGGCTGCTAAAGAATTCTCTCGTGGCTCGATCCCATCGGGGTTATGGGCAGCCCAGTTAAACACCCTCGAGGCTGGCTAGCTTTAGGCCTGATCCAGGTCACAGAGAAAGATGGGAAGACACACCAGTGTATGATCTCCAGATTGCCATGGTGTAACTAAAGGAGGCATTACAGAGGAAATCACAAAGCAATGGTCTGAGCTGTGCATGCCACCTTCACTTCAGTCTTTGCTGCCTTTCTACCACTCACCCATTCGATCTGAGCTGCCCTCGCAATGCAGATTTTTAGCAGAAAGCATTTTTCACATAGAAGCTGAAGCCAAGGACAGGATAGTCATCAATGTTGCTTATCACAGGACTGTCTTGGGCCTCAAGCTCAGAGGCCGATGTCCAGCCTTGCCCCAGTTTGTATAACCCTGGGCAAGTCCAGTAATATTTCTGTGCCCCAGGTGTCCAGCTGTAAATGAAGCCATCCAGCCACCCGGGCTCCTGTAAGAACAGGGACATCAGATGCTCCAGGACAGGGTCAGAAAAGCAGAAATAGGTGAGCGAGAAAACAAGCCTGTAAAATGTTTGAAAGTTGCAACAGTACTATTCCAAACAGACTACCAAATGTGACAGCGAAAAGAACAGTGACCTACATTAGACACGAGCGTGGCTTCATCTGAAATGTAGTCTCATAAGCACTTCATATCCATTGGACGTTGGCAATGCACAATGAAGGAAGCCGAGCCTGACAGCCAAGCACACAGCCCTTCACATTTTCCTCTGCTGGGCCACCGGCAGAGAGTTCAGCTGTGCTGGGGACATGTGAGTGTATGCTGTAAATGCCCCTTTTTCATGTTCTGGGCTTCTCTCATTTGTCGTTCTTATACATAGGCTAAAACTAGAATCATTTTCAATGATATTACAGCCCCGGAACAGTTTACTTGGAAGATAAGGATGGACATAATGGGCCTGGGTCCAGACCAGCTTTGATCATAGCAGATTTTTGCAGACAAAAAACATGCCTCAGAAAAACAGCAGCCTAAACTTGTCCACTTCCCATTGCTTTTCTGTTGCATAAATATACATAACAAACTTCCAGACTTAAATATCTCAAAACGCAACACCACTTATCAAACAAAAATCTCAACAAGCTACACATTCTCCCTGAACTTTTAGGAACGCCACCGCACCAGAAAGAAGACTCCTGACTGTCCCCACCGCCACAGATGTGCAAAATGCCACCCTCACAAGTAAGGGAAGGTTTATAAAGGAGACCCAGGAGTCCCAGTTCCCTGCCCTTACTGCTTCTCCCACCAATATTTTTCATCTCTTGAAAAGCACGACAGCAGTGGCTGGCTGCAGGAAGCTCTCCTGTCACGTCAGCAACGGATATCAAACAGGCATGTTACCTCCAGGCGAGCAGGAGCATTCCTGTTTCCTTACCACCAGTACAGAGGTGCAGGTGGCACAAACCACCTGGGTCACAGAGTTCCTGGCTCTCCCGTTCCTCCTCCACCCTCAGCTCCTCTCTCCATCTCTTCCTCCTCCTCCTTGATGACTTCTTAAGGATCTTCAAAGCCTTGTTCACTTTATTCATTTGGTCTCAGTCACAGAGAGGGTACAGGATCTCCCCGACTCCTGTGTCTCAGCAGCTCCAGCTCCCTGGGAAGGAGGGACAGCTAGAAGCAGGCAGGTCACTGGGAGGCATGAACACGCTCGTGTGTGTATGCATGAGTGCCTGTGTCAAAAGCTTCTTTCTACCCGAAGAGAGAGTTTTGGGTGGCGGTGGGAGGGGGGAAGGATAGAAGAGGATTTCTTTTGCCTCTGTCCGTCCACAGCTCTTGCAGACAATGACAGCAGGCATTTCTTCTCCCGGATGACTTAGGAAAGCTCATAACTCACAGGGGCAGCAGATCCTGTATAGAGTTTTCAATTTCTGTTTTCGACAATACATGCATTCTGGCAGATTTCAAATGCTCCTCAGGCAAAAGAGCTAGCATCAGCTCAGAAAAAGCAGTGACTCTTAAAGAATTCTGGCTCCATTTCAAAGATTAGAAATAGCCAATGCAAACAGCAAATAATATCCACATCTGAAATGCTGTGTGCCCTGTAGGAAAGAGCCTTGACTTTTGTGGACGTGTGTAATTACTCACATTCGTCCAGCACCTTTCAGACATCACTTTGTCAACAACATCTTTGGAAAGAGGCAAATGATTTCCCTGGTTTCCTGCAGACACTGCGAGGAAGTGGCTAGTCGAGACATTTTTAGTACAACCACGGAATACATCCCCGCAAATAGCCTCTCTCCTTATTTTAAAAGTTTAGACTCTCTGACTGTTTTTAAATGACCCTCTGATATTTTTAAACAGACTTTAAGGAACAGCAACATACAGCCTATAGTGTCCACCCAGGGCCGTAGCTGCTCTGAGACACCAGCCAAACCACCGAGAGAAGGATGCAAGAACCAGGTTGGAATCAGGCCAGGTTGAATGGGGGTTTGAGCAACCTGGTCTAGTGGAAGACGTCCCTGCCCATAGCAGGGGGGCTGGAACTAGATTATCTCTAAGGTCCCTTCCAGTCCAAACCATTCTGTGATTCTATGGTAACACCACACAGGAAGCTCTGACCTGATCTCCCATGCACAGCAACCTCAAAAGATAGAGAGCTCAGAGTCCCTTCCACAACTGCTATCCTGGCATTGCAAACCAAGGCGTGGCTTGGGGGTAAGAAGAGCATTTTCCTTAAAAGAAACATTTTGATTGTTTGGTAAATGACAGTTTTCAGAAATAGGAGGCTAAGTAGAGAATAACCCTGTGCACTTAGGAAAGGCTGCCTAAGAGTCAGACAAATGACAAACGCACAGCTTTGCTAGAGCTGCTGTCTTCTCAGCTGTAAAACAGACCATAAGACGTGAATTGAGATAGGTGCTTATTAACCTGCTCATACCCATAGGTACCAACAGCAGAGGCAGGTTATCCATTCACTGATATGCACGTCAACCCCAGGCCAACCTACAAAGGTATTTGGGTGCCTGGTTCCTATTTGCAGGATGAGCTTTCCTTGGAAGTCTCTAGGAGCTGACATAGCTCCTGGCCCTAGGGCTACAGGTCCCACAGGCACCTTTTGTCCTTGGGCCCTGCAGACTAAGTCATCATTGTCCTATCTCCCCAACAGACGCCAAGGAAATATCCATTACAATTGTCTCCTAGCCATTTCAGGGAGGAATGGTGATTTTCAAGCAATGACTGTTAGCTCAGGAGAAGCCCTCTCCAACCAGGATGGTGGAGTTAATGGAACAGAAAGGTTCTTCCTCAAGCAACCATGTGTGGGATGAATACAGCTGTGCCTGGCAGCAGGATCAGGAGCTCGTTAATACACCTAAAGCTCCATTTAGAGTGATATAATTAAGAACAAACCCTGCAGTAGATAGTATTAATGGATGTACAAATTAAATTATCATGCACTTCATTTAAGGCATTATCAATAGAGCCATTACTCTCACCACTGAGCAATATGCAACTCACGCCCACCACCCCCACCCAAGGCCAGCACAGGGGGGAGTAAGGCCCACCAGCAACAGTCACTGCCAGCCTTGGTTAACCCTTTCATGCCTGAACTCTCACACCTAGAAATGGCCACGTCAGCGCTGCCGCAGAGCAGACCCCAATGGCAAACTTTGGCAGATGCAGTCTTCTCAGCTCATTAAGGCCTAGATTTTAATGAGACATGGCCCTGGACAAGCAGCACTGTGCAAATCACACCACTCCAGGAAACTGTGCCTTCCCCATGCATCCCTCTGAGGCATAATTCTTCTTCCTCCACCTTTCTCCGGGGCAGGAGGTAATTTGCATTGCCTTGTCTCAGCAGTTTACCACGGTCAGAGCTGGCTCAGCTATCCAGGAGCAAAGGCAGCACTCCTGCTGAGCAAGGATCTCCCTGCCTCCCCTCCAGGGCAGCACAGATGTGCTTGCTTCCCCCATGCTCCTGTCCCAAAATGGGCAGCACCCACACCAAAGCCTACTTCTGACAAGTGCTCATCCCAGTTTGCATTGCTCTCTGCCATTTGCGATCCCTGTGCTTTTCACAAGCATTAGGGCTTTCACAAACACCATGGAAGATGGGCAGGGTGCTTGTCCCAGCCTCACACAGAGAAACCTTTTGCAGTGGTTCCCAAGTTAGATATCAAGCCAGCAACATAGTTCCAAAGGGAAGGGGAAAGTGCTATGCAGGCAGCAGGGCTCAAGGGTGATGAGGTCCACAATCCCTCCTAACATGCAGGAGAATCCAAACTTATGCACCCAGGGCAGGGGCAGACTTTACCTCTAGTCCTTCTCCCCTTTGCTCAGGCTCCTTCTTTGCACAGCCTTCAGCATACTGGTATCCTTCCCCAAAACATTCCCCCCACCTCCATCTCTACTCCATTTTCTCTCCTCTCCTTTCGAGAATGGCTATAATCCTTCACATATTCCTCAGTGAGATTTATGAGTACAATTCCATTTTGTTTTGATGGTTAATACTAGCACTAATGCTGCTGTCATGTCTACATAATTAATAATGAGACTAATAATGCCAAACCAATCTGAGAGTCACTTTATTGGTCTTCAATGTCATTAGTTAGAGCTGACATAACCAATTCAAGTTGTCGTCCATACTGAGTCACTGTTACCACTTCTGTAACAAACAGGGATTTGAGGCTGTACTGCAGCCCAGACTCTCAATCCGCAAGCAATGCTAGAGAGGGTCATCTGAGGGCGATCCCCTTCTCATCTAATTAATATTTTAGAGAGCTGCAGCAATACAGCAAGCAGCAGGAAAGCAAGACAGCATGGAGCAACACAAAGCATTTTGCTGAGATGAGCTCTCAGGGACCAAAGCTACAACTTGCATGTCTCCCGTGACTGCAGATGCTACTTGCACTCAGCCCATTCTGCAGTTTTCTCACCTGCCACAGCATCGTGCGGCCCATCACACACACGGATAAGGAAAAATAGTCTGATGCGGTGTCACTGTCCACCTTATTGTGCAAACATCTATAGAGCTACTGCTGTCTGCAGCAGAGAGGTTGGTGTCCACATTCTTAGAACAGTCTGGCTCAGCGCTGTAAAAGGTGACAAGCCACCATGAACCACCCAGGCCCTGTAGGCCACTTTTTCATAATTAAGTAATCATGAGATCTCTTAATAACTTGTTTCAGAAAGATTTCTGCTTTATGGCCAGTCTAGCTGCTGACCCTGTAGATTGCACTCACACTGCTTTCAAAATTTATTCTGCAGTCAGGGCAGCAGGTTCATCTCTACTTATTTGAAGACCAAAATTGCTGCCTCAAAGCACTAAGGATTTAAGGAGTGAAAATCCTTCAAAGCAACTCACTAACTACTGTGAGTACTGGCAACACTTTGGTTTCCATTCAGGTAATCACATACTCTTTTCATGTCTTATTCCCACTTAGCTTCACCTTCTGCTTCTCACAAATTATCTGAAGCTGTTTGATTTGAGCCAAGATTTGGGTAGAATTTAGAAAAGTTCAATAATAACAGTTTAATATTGCTAAATTAATCCAAACTATTTACTTCTTCCTCCTTTTCCAATCACAGTCCTAAAGTACAGCAGCTATTAAGTGTTTTCCAAAGCAAACCACGTATGTTTCAAATTGGTCTCAATTTAGCAGTTTTATTTTTGTGTTAAATGATAGGGAACAGCATTAGTGCAAGGACCATTACGTGAGTCAGCAGCACATAGCGGCTGCCTCTTGCTCAGTAAGACTGAGAACAACCTCCTGCTTTGCCTCAGCTGCCGCAAGCCTCCTCTCCTTCATGCTCCTGTTTGATCCCACCCCTGGCAGCAGAGCCATCCTGTGCCCCATGGAAGGGTCTGCTCCCTGACCAGCAGCAGTATTAGGTATTTCTCAGCATTGGAGCATCCCAGAGGATTTCAAACACGAAATCAGCCAATGCCATTGCCCTGAATTTTTATAAAACATAGGTGTGGTAAACCTGCCACAAACACAAGAGGCAGGTAGGTTTTCAGCAGGAAGGTTCTAAGGAGTAAGGGATGCAGAAACACAGCCCTATTTGTCTATACCAGGTTGCCCAAGCCACAGCTGACAGACTTAAGCACACCCAAAAAACTCTGGCCTGTTTTTTGGCAGGCAGCCCTCAGGCAAAAGTGAAGGCATCATTCTCCAGAGGTAATGCTTGGAAGTAAGTTCCCAAAGCCATGGGTCAACCCATGCATCATGCTGTGGCGCAGTTCTCAGTAAACATGCAACACGTGGCTCTGCTGCAGCATACAGAGACACCACAGAGACACTGTGTCCTCACTCAACACTGAGCAAATGCCTCCAAAACAAGGGGATGCATCCTACTCCAAGCACAATTTCACCGGTAAGCCCTTGCCTGAGCCTTCTCTGCCACGATGTCTTTTGCTTGTTGCGTAAGTCCAAGTTTCTGCTAGGCACAGCAAGGCTAGAGACAGCACAAAACACCATCTCACTTGCTGCAGCTATTAATCACATCATGCAGCACTGCTGTTAGGCTTCATGTCATGAAGTCTTCAACTGTTTTTAACACCAATCTGTGGCACAGATCCCCTCTGCAAGTTTCTGCTGAATCCTTGCCATGTAATTCCCTTCCCTTTGATATTTTTCTAGCTGTTTCAGAGATCATGAGAAGCTTTTGAGACCACAACCACTTGGTGTCTTGCAACTGCTGCATTTCAAGCAAAAAAAAAAAGTTTGGGCTTTTCGCTTTATTACAAAATAATGAACATGACAATAAATCCAGGCAACAAAGAAAGAGGACAATGTTGGAGGTTTGCCACCTGTGCACTGCATCTTAACAGCCTGACTGCAGCTACAGAAATTAAAGTTGGGGATTTCAAAATCTTCAAGCAACAGTAGAGCACACGCCTGGCACAGAGCTATTACAGATTCACACAGCTACTTCCAACCACTCACACAAAGTTCATGCTTATTTCAAGGGAATGTGGTCTCAGAACTAAAATTGCTAAAAAAAAGGCTCAGATGGTTTTAAAAATCTACCCAATTTTAAAAGCGCCGGGGGCAGATTTGACTTTTTGTTTGTTTATTTTTCTGGGGCAGGAAAACACATATCTGTTCAAAAATATCTGTGGATGAATAAAGGGCTATGATTGCTGTAGAGACAATAAAAACTGTACAGCCATATAAATAAATTTCCACGTCTGACAGTGGCCACAGTATTTTCACCTGTAACAATAACAATGCTGAAACCAGGGAACAGACAGTGGCCATTTATCATGGAAATTATTAAACATGCCTGGGTAAAACACAAACTTATCTGACTTGCATATTTTCTTTCCCAGGTCCTTTCCTGTAATTATCTTCATTTCTTTCACTTGTCTGATGGTAGCTCACAAGATCTTCCAGCAGCTGCAGTGCCATTCTGGCCTCTGAAGATTGCTCTGCAATCATAACAGCACCATTAAATGGTCTTTGTCAAGCCTTGCTAGGTAAGGTGAGAGCCATGGCACTGGAAAAGCGGAGTAGAGCGACGTTTGGTGACTGACAGGTCTCCCTGGTGTCCCAAGACCCCAGCGTATGCTGCAGCCAAGCCCAGCAACATGTAAGTAGACACTTTTCTACTGGAAGGGAAAATGGAGAGTCCAACACAAAATTGTTCAAGCAAAACTCCAGGTCTTGTTTTGTGAAAGTTCAAACATTGCATGTCAAGATACCATGCGTTTAATTTCAGCTCCGCAATGCCACAACTTCATGCTTTCAGGTACAGTTTCTCAGCACTCCCGTGTTATAGCCTCTCTGAAATTTTACTCCAATTCAATAAAGAAGCCTGGAAAGGCGACGACTGATCCTGTGCCAAATGCAGGCTAGCAGACAGCTGCAGAAGGAAGCAAGTTCAGAGAAACATGGTGGTTTTCAGTAGCATAGTGTGTAACAAATGGCACGGTAGTATCCTAGCCTGAAGGGACTGATCCTGTAACGATAGTTTTTTAGCGCAGAATGATCTCTACCCCTTCACAGAGGTATAAGGTGTACAAACACATGGGTCCAAAATTCTGCTTTCATTTTAATCCCTGAGGCTCATAAGTAAAGGACTAGTAAGAAGAAACAATACTGAGAGAGACCACTCAGTAATACACAGCAAACGGCGTCAAACTACACACACAGCTTTTAAGACAGGAACGGCTGGAGAACCATCAGTGGAACAAAACTGGAAGCTGCTCTGTCAGTGCGGGTTCAGCCCGAGGCTGCCATGCAGAAAAGGCATTACCTCTGGGGGAGTCTGACCATGAGATGTTAGACTCAGCCCAAACCCTGGTGAAATACAGCCCTGCTCACAAACGATGCACATTTTGGTCAGTAGTTCAGACGGAGGCATCATCACCCCACGAGAACTTGGAGAGATTTACTCTGCAGCAGATCAAAGGCATATTGACAAATCAGCATTTCAGTGGGATGAGGTGGGCACAGTTTGCTCTCCCACCTCCCAAACTGTATCTGTTCTGGAGGCAAACCGACTACCACATCTAGCACATGGGCTCCAAGCTCACTGCTTCACAGGGGATTCACATCAACAAATGTTGTTATTCTGCAGATCAGAAAGCTGAAGAGAAGCAAAACCCTGCCCTATTCTCCAGTAGTGTCAGGCATGTCAGCCTCTCCAAGCCTACTCCCAAACATTTCAAGCTGAAATACCTCTTGCTGTAAGCAAGACATGGAGACCAGAGGCAGACTCCTGCAAGCAGCTGATGGCTCAGGCTGCAAGGACCTCTGGCCAGGTCTAGGAAAGACCTCAGAGCTGCGAAACGCCCCTCCTTTCCTTGGCAGGGAAGTCCGTGGCTTACCACCAATGGGAGAGGTCAATGGCATCACTTCAACCTGTACGAGGTGATGGGCCATGCCACATGATGCCAAGCCAACCCCACGCAATCAGCAGCACTTTTGCCTCAACCACTCAGCCAAAAAAAAAGGATAATAGCTCATTCTACCATCAAGATACTTCTGAGAGCGCAAATATATTCAAGACCACAAAGTACTCAGACAACATGATCAGGGCCGCAATACAAGGATCTAAGCTTATTTGGGAAGAAAAACAATTTCATTTGCTCCTTCAAATTAAGAATTCCTGCAACAAGAGCTCAGCTCTGAGGAGGGCCACAAGAGGAAAGCTGTTCCCAAGTTTCTCACTGCCTTCCCATTCTTCTCCTAGCTTCCATCCAAGATCTCAGCTTGTGTGCCAGAGCTTCCCAGCTGGCTCATCACTCCCTACTAAATACAGTGTCTCCTGACCCCTGAAGCTGCCATCCCCAGTGAGAAGCAGAAAGCTCGCTGCTCCCAAACGCCACCACCGTCTTCACATTCTCAAGAGACAACATTTGGAAATGAAGTCATAAGCTTATTACAGCTGTTCAGAGGCTCAGCTCTCCCAGTTGGGTACTAACAGAACTGAAACAAAATACTCTGAAAAGACGACACTGCAAAGCAAAGCAATACACAGCAGCGCTTCTTGTACAAGAAGCTGAGTTCTCATCAGCATCTCAGACAGTTAAGAAAGAAGGAATGATATTTCTGGACCAAATTTTCATCTTCCATTTACTTCTCTCTCCAGCATCTACCCCAGGTCAAACCAAATCTCAGTGTGATTTCCACTTGCTCTCTGCCATCAATCCGCCTTTCTTCATGCATCAGGAGGATGCTTAAGGAAGGACATTTCCATACCATGCACTGTCAGTACAGATTATTTCACTCCCTTAAGCTCCTTGGGGGTGTAATTTGCAGGAAGGCCAAATAAAGCAGATGTCTAAACCCCTAGGCTTGCGGAGGCAGGTATTCCTGAAGCCTGTCACCAACAGCAGTGAAGTCTAACATATTCTCCTCAGACACTCAGGTTCAGTCTTGTAATCGCTACAGATATACCCAGGTGAAGCTGAAGCTCTTAGTGAAAAAAATAGCACCACACAGCAGCCCCAAACAAACAACAGTTTTTTAGCAAAGAACTTCATTACAGTAAAAGCTCCCTGGATTTTATCCGGACTAGGTTTTAGCTCCATGGCTTCTTCTGTGCCCTCGGAAGAGCATTCACATTTCCAGAACTTCAGGATGGAAGTAAAGAGAGGCAAAGAGAAGAGGGGCAATGGGAATGAGAAGGTGGATAAGTAGAGAGGAACAGAAATAAAGGTGGTTTCTGATTAAATAAAAGCATTTCCAAAGGACTGGAAGGTTCTAAGAAAACTTTTGATAAAAGCAGCTACATTTTCATTGGCATCCATGGGAGCCCTGCTCTGGCTGGCTCTGCTGCATTTCTCTGTCGCCAAGTCCACAGTAGCCACAACATAGTCAATGCTCAGAAACAAACTGGTTTGGAGGTCTGTCAGGGCAATATCAACAGGAAAGGGAGAGAAGAGGAGGTGTGGAGTCAGCTGTCTCGTGGATCAGCAGAGTCTGGATCAGATAGATGCTGGAGGACGAACAAGAAAGGGCATGCAGGTTGTGTTTTCACTTTGTATGCTACAAGCACATGCCATGGTGGCCAAATTATGGGGCTAAGCAGCCTGCTCAGCCCTGACCCACACTTGCAAGTTCATTCCTGGACTGGAAGCACAGGGAACCATGGAGCCACAGAGGCTGCAAGCCCCAAATAACTGTAAATTGGACTTGACATGAATTTTCTCTCTCCTCCCACCTCCCACTAAGGAGCTCAAATGAAGCTGACAAGAATAATACCAAGTTGAGCCAAAGTCCCGCAGAAATGCCAGACAGCAGTCTGCTCTCCTGGAAAGATGTTTCAGTGTTTTCATGAGGAATACTGTGAAATTTCAACTTCTTGGAAAAATTAAGTTTAGATGTGTTCTGATTCAGAATTCATTTTTGTCCCACAAACCTCAAAAATTGTCATGGAAATCAACTTCTCAGTGATCTTTAAAGCAAATAACCTTATCTCCAAACAATTCCTAAATCTCACTTCCTTTAAAAATATCTATAGCAGTGACCCTGCTGCAGGAGAACAGACAGCGCCACATCCATTTAATTTTGAGAGAATCTGAAGAATGCCCTTGTCCTGATGCAGAAGAAAACTCTAAACTTTTGAAAAAAAAAAAAAAGAATAAAGCCTGTGGCAGTTGAGACTCATTATCACCAACAAACAGCCTCAAATGTCATATTTCAAGGTTTCTGGCTGACTCAGCTGTCAAAACCTGCCTTCCTAATCAATGTTTGTAAGAGCATTTACACACAGTGGGGCTTCGTCCAAGTAAACGGTCCGGCTCTTGGTAATTAAATAGAACCACCCGTGATACAAAAAACACCATATCATCTTATTTAAGCAAAGATGTGCTGGGTGAGACAGCAAAATGGTATTTTGGAAATACCATTTCCAAGAACTTCATCCACTGGAAATTGTTCTGAAAAAGGAAGGGGAGGAGAGAGAGAGAAGTGAAGAGGGATAAAGAAATATTCATAAGTTTGGGTTGCATCCAAAAATTAAATTTAACAACTGTCAGATTCTAGGGAAGAAATAGGAAAGGCAAAAAAAAGTTGTGTTCAAAACCGCTCTTTTCTTTTTTACAGGGCTTGGAAAACAAATGCAGCATAATGATTTCACCAAGGGTGTTTTTTTCTCTCCTCAATTTTTGGAGGAAATATTTTGAGCTCCTGGGTGGCCAAAAGTCTATTTAAACAGTTTGAGACCTACAAAACTCTTCTGTCATAGCAAGAGGAGGATATTCTTGTATCTCTGTTACACAAGCTGCAAGCACAAACCAGGAAATAAGAGAGTGGTCCTGTTCACTCCTGGCTGGAGTAGCAAAGCCAGCCCCAACTGCCAAGCAAGCTTGCTTTGCCTGGGACACGCCGCCTCCATTTGCTATACCCCTCTCTGAAACTGAGGTGCAGCGTGGAGGGACCTATTCAAGCCATGTTTATTGAACACCAGTCATAGAATTTAAAATATCTCAGTTATCCTCAGCTGAAAATTAAGCTGTGGTTTGTGGGGAACGACCGTGCTGTTACCAGCTGTGATCCCTGATAACCACCAATGGACAGAGCCCTGGAAGGCACCATCAGAAATCCATGAGCCTGACACCCACTCTGCTGCACCACAGCACGACAGCCCCACGCCTCCTCCTTGGGTTGCCAGCAAGGCATTAATTCCTGATGGAACAAGCCCATCAAGTAATCATGACAAAAAGCATTAATGACCTTGCCTTTTCTCATGCCAAGGTATTCTTAATGTATATAACCACTGCAAGTGACAGACATGGCTATAAACACAAGAAAACCCCAGTCAAGTGAATATTACTCTGTTATTCCAGAACTTCTGACAGCATCCCATTATGTCAGATTGCATTGGGTAAGGTCATATAATCCATCATAACCTGACTTAATGAGGCAATTAAAAACAAATGCATTTCACAGACATACTGCTTGCTATATAGCCCTTCCCTGATTCCACTTGGCTTCACATTTTCTTAGGGGTGAAGAGTCCAGGACAAACTAAATGGAGTAAAGGAGTTATTTATTTAACTTCCTTTCAAGTACACGAAGCATAAAAGTGATACTCTCCTTCAAACAACAGGTAAACATCTGTGTACCCGAGGGAGGGTGATAGCAGAAAGGTTTCCTCAGGGCTGAACAGATTAAAAATAAAAAAAACACACACACACACACAACAAAAGGCATTTTGACATCACCCCCCCCTTTTCTTTTTTAAGTAACATAAGAGCAGGATGACAGCCAGGCTTTGCAGAAGGATTGAAATAAAACAAGGAATTCCAAAAGCATCGCCACAGCCTGGTACTACAAACCCCCACAGCTCAGCCACCACAGCGGGACTACCCGAGCCCTACCCCAGCCTGAGGCCATGGCACAGCTGGAAAGCCGGGGCTTTGCTCCATCCCCTCCAGTAAGGACAGCGCAGGAGGGTTCAAAGGTTCCTCCTGCACCTGGACAGCAGACAAAGCTCCAGGCTAGAAGCAGTTTGGCTACTTGGATACAGAGAACCTCTCCCTCTCATGTAACACCCCTATGAGTCAGGACATCAGCAGGCAATCTATTTTTCCTGTAAATCATGGATTATTAGTCAGTGCAAGAGACAAGGCATCAAAGCTAGTTGGGCTGAGCGCCTGCGATTCGTTGCACTTTATCTCTCTCTTTTTTTTTTAAAAAAACAAAAGCAGCATGTTCGATCTGGCTCCTTTACCGTACCACGATTCGGTACACTCAAGCGAAGCACCCCTCACTGCCTGGGCCAGTTAGCGAAGCACAAGCAGCAGCACAACTGCTCAGCCTGTGCAAAACACCGAAAGTTGTTTCAGGCACTAACTAGGGGAAGATGCAATTTGTCATTGAGGAATGTGCAGCCTCCAGGTTTATCCACCACCTCTGTGGGGCACGCCAGTACAGGAGCACCTGGGAGCCCACGCATCTCCGTTGCCTGTTTCCACGCTGCCGTGTAATCACTGGCAAGAGCTCCTGGCTCTCAATCTAATTTTCCTAGGTCATTTACTGATATCAGAGGTGGCACTAATGAACTGCTCTTCTTGGTGAAACTTGAGAGCAAAACTAAGGGAGATCCCCAACTCCTTCCTCATCCTGAGCAGCTTGGAAGGAGCAAACCTGGCACTTCCAGCAGCCAGAGCAACAGAGATACAGACTCCAGAGACCCCAGGGCACACACAGCATTCTTACATATATAGTATGGACACCAGACATTCACACAAACAGGACCTATACATAGCCATAACTAATATCCACTCTCCAAAACACAAATCAGACAATTCTGTGCTGATACAGATCAGGAATAAACTGGTTTGCTTTTTTAAAACTGGGGCATCTTGCAACATTTGCCATCAGCATTGGCCATTTCTCTTTGAATCTGAGGCCACCCAGACACCAGCTGGCCAAAACCAGGTTCAATGCAAGGGGTCGCTTTGGCCAAAAATGACCAAGGAGGTACACACTGCTTCAACACAAATAAAGGACAGTTTTAGCAGTGGGAACAGTGAATTTGTTCATCCTGCAGAGAAGACAAGCCATTTGTAATGATTCAAAAAATGAAGTTTTTTGTTTACCAAGCTGAGACAGAAGAGATGAAATAGAAACCTCTCTCCCCTCCTGCAGCCTGACCAAGGCTCTCTCCCTCCCCATGAGTGCTGCATGGGGAGGATGAAGGTCAGTCTGCGCCTTGCACAAGACGGGAGGAGCTGCAGCTTTGCACAGCGTGCTGTATATTTATATGGATGTACATGAAGTAGGCCAGGGCAGTTGTACATGTAGTGTGCAGGGGCTATTAGCAGAACAAACTGTGGAGGAAACGTACTGCTGTTTCCTAGCAAAGTAGTTATTGCATTTATTTTGTCCAACAAAAAGAAAACTATAAAACTTCAAATGAGCAAGAATCCCTGAATCCTCAAATATCTTCACAGCTATTGAATTGGGTGACCTGAAAACCACCGCTCACTCAATAGAGAAATGGAATTTTTATAAATATGTGTATCAGCAAATGAATATTTAATGTTTTCTGTACGTATCAGTGTTCAGGGCTTGCAATATTTAAGCAATAAGACCTGTCAGAAAATGTAGTAGCCATGAGCTAATTACATCTCTGGGGTATTTTGATGCACAAAGGGCAGACAAGTGCTTGTACTATCTTGAGATTGTGATTTATGTCATAATTATAACATCATATAGAAATAGGTTATTGCCAGTAAAAAAAAATCCCTACATAATGGCCACTCCATAGCTTTCTTCATTCAAAAGAAAATAACAGTATGCTTTCATTCTCAAAAATAATAACTACACCACTGTACTAGCAACATTGTCATCGGAACTGACACGGTATTTTTATTAGAAGCTTCTTGCTGGACTTAAATTTACTATTTAGCATAGAAGAAATTCTCAGCCTAAAACATGTTCTCATGTTTGTCCTGGAGTTTACAGCCAATTTTACTTCTAGTCAGAAGGAAGCCAATTCAATAGTGTTCCTTTTAGTGTCTTCTGATATTTCTGAATAAAAATAAATGTCCCCTGTCAGCAAGATGCTAACATATGGTCTTTAGGAAGAATTCAGCTACCCTTAAGTACCCTGATGAATCAGGACCCAAGACATTTTTTAGACCCCGTAAGCCTAATTCTGCCCTCCTTTTATGCCGGTGTCAATCTAGACTAACCTCATTCCCTTCAACGCAGCTAAATCCAGACTGACATCAGCACAATCAGACCCAGCCTCCCACTCTTTTAAAGGCTTTCTCACTGCAAAATCTAAATGAAATTTGTTGCTAGGGCAAACATCTCCCTTGAGACTCCTGGTGTGGCAAAGTCCTACCTTGCAGGTCCAAGGCCTGACCAGGGCTGCACATGGGAAAACATCAGAAGACATCACCCAAGCGCAGGTTTGCCACTGCTGTGGACCATCGGAAAACATTTCACTTTTTAGGACTGCCACCAAACTGCGCCATGGGGAGGTTTACTTTTATGGAAGGGGAAAGCACCAATGCCAGTATTGATGTCAAATCTTTGTCAAGCTTGTTTTCACAGTGGATCTAGAGGGAAAGGGTGTGCACACAGGGTGGCAATGTATCCTCTGCTCCTCCTTCTGCCAGCCCAGGTCTTCTCAGACACACAATTAGCCGTCCCACACCAGATGAGAACAATATGATGAACACCATTGCTGTGCCACAAGCAGTGGGGACCGGATGGCTGTTAACAGCAACAGAGCTGTGATTTCCAGGAGTGTTTCTCCCTGCCCTTATAAATAAATGACTTACTGACTGTTTGACCAGCAAATTGGTACTTTCCATCCCTTTCAGGGTGATTTTCACCAACCCTCTGAAGAGTCATAAGTCACACCCTGAGCAGGGGAGGAAAGATTTACGGGAGCTGTGCACAAAACAAACAAACAAACAAACCATTTACAGCTTCCAATAGCAGCATAACAGATTGCAAGTAGCAAAAGAGAACAGCTGGAGTGTCACCCCTGAGATGGTTTGGAGATCACAGTATTGTTTTTCAAAACCAAGAGACTGGGACAAGCCATCCCAGAAGACAAGACTGTAATCTCACTGGGTTTCTACCCAAATAAATAAAGGTAATGCAAGGGACCAGGCAGAATCCAGGGAATTTTGCAGATGGACAAAACAACTTACTGCTTTGCCCCTCTCAGTTCTGCCCAGTTCCTTTTCCCTTGATTCAGGAACAATTCCCAAGAGCATTTTGTGTCAGAGAATAATAATTTTTAAAAAAACCTGTCAAAAAAAAAATGAGCAGCAGCAACGCATTTTTTCCACAATGTAAGAAAGTATCACAGAAAAATAATCAATGTTATTGCAGAAAAATGTTCTCTCAAAGTTATTATGTATGGGAAAGGCATAAGACAACTCAATTTCTCAGAAAAAAAATATTTTAAAACCTTCAAACCTTCCTATTCCTCCCCCTGCCTATTTGCAGTTTGGTCAGTGCTAGAGTTGAGCAGACAAGCTAGGGGCTAATCCTGCAAGATGCTGAGCAGCTCCTGCAACACACCAAGCATTGCATGTTAAGACCTCGCACCCTTAATTAATGATTAATTAGGACAGTAAAGTGCTCTGCCCTCTCCAGTGAAGTGAAGAGAGTCCAGCTGAGATTCAGCTGAACAACCGATATGCTCAACTTGCTGGAAAAACGTGCCCTGTGTGGAACAGGCTCAGATCATAATTTAGCGAGGCACCACTGTGCCAGGACACGGGGAACTTGATCTGCTGGCAGACAGGCTGGCCCCGAGCAGCTCTGGGGCTGCCAGCTACCACTTCTCTGTGCTCAGAAAACCATGTGTAAATACTGTCACTGCCTCTACCCTGTCCCTGCCCACTCCAGACAGATTGCACATAAAAACCACACAGAAAAACAGAGCCAAGTACAAGAATATTAAAACTATAAACTGCATGCTGAAAGTCTTATGAAGTGCACATTTAAGAGTGGTTTTATCACCTTAATGCAGCCTCTGAGTGCATAAAACTGAAGGTGCACATTTTTAATTATAGAATATGTACTATTTTTAAGTGAGGGTCTCCTCTTGTTTCTCTTCAGTGGTTTAATGGTGACAACCAAACAGGCAGCCCTTCCACACACTGAGGAACCCACAGAGCCACGGGTCTCAGCGCCCCACTCTCCTCACCCCAGCCAAAGCCTGCTCTAAAGCCAGGGTCTCATGTTCCCCATGGCCATGCCTTCTCTACAGGATCAATCACTGCAGCATCCAAGTCCCTCACAACTATTAAGGAATTAATCTTCACAATCTTCCTCAGAAGTGGGGAGGGGGTTTCTGCTCTCCAACAGGGTCCCACTGCACAGCCACAAATGGCCAGAGGAGGTGCTTCTTTTCAACATCCCATTTCAACATTTGAGTAAAGAAACAACAGAAAGTTTAATTTTGCCCTTGTTCTGGGCAGCAGCTTGCAAGTCAGCAAAAAGCTGCCACATAGGGAGTGGAGCAGGTTCGGGCACCCTTCACTTGAGCAGCACTGAGACCATATGCTCTAAGAAATCTTGGCTCAGCGCATACAACTAAACAAGTTGGGTTTTTTTCCCTCTGATGAAATATAGGCCAACGCGTTCCCCCTGCTCTCTTCCCCAAGAGGCACAAAACACTAATTCAGTCATTTCGTTAACTCAGACTTTACACATCAAAGTGAATTGCTCTGAGTTTGTTTCTGGATGGGACTGAAGATGCTCCAAACACCAAAGCCCGGTGGGAGAGGACACCTGAGCCCCAGCATGAGTCCAAACACCCATATGGGCAATGACTGCTTAGAGACAGCAAAGACTGCTCAGGCACAGGTGAGCACCTTCGGAATCTTGAGCAGAGGCGACATCAAGGGAACTACACATTAAAAGAGAGCAAATGCAAGTTCATTACATTCTCTGCTCCTTTTTATGGTTCACTTTTTTATGATAACATCAAGTCATGACATACTACAGGTGGCTTGTGCCCTGCCATACAGTGAAGGAATACCTGTCAAATCCTGTAGATGTTCACCACGCTGCCTAGTTTCCCACCTCTGTGGAAATATTGCGAGAGTAAATGCACACATCGCTATCCCTTCCCCTCCTCTCAAATCACGGCTCCCTGATTTGAGATGGGAGATCCTGTCTGAGGAAAAGCTCCACTGCCTCCGGACTGGCCCAGTGGGACAGGGCAGACTCAACAAATGAAAACACTAGGGAAGACACACAGACAGACCTAGCAAGCAGTGAAATACAAGCACAGGAAACTCATTTATCACAGTAAGGATTTCAAATATGAAAAAAATTCAACTCATTCATCATGCTTCTGTACCATCAACAGGCTCCTTGTACAAGCTATACATCCTTGTCCACGCTCTGCACCGACTGCACAGCTCAGTGCTTGGGTGGGACAAGAAACTGGAAAGGGTGAAAGAGACCTGAAAATAGGGCAGCTGCTCAAAAAGAGAGAAAACCCCTTTTCTTCCAGGAGACCCCTGCATGAGGGAGAAACTGCTGCCCATGTTGCAGGAAGGTCTCTGCTACCACTGGCGCAAGCCTGAAGCTGCAGTTGCACAGTAATGACCCTGCGTTGCAGCCACAGCAGTTGCCCCACTCGCAGGGAACAGGACTGCATGAGCTATTTTCAGCATCCGCAGGACTGCATGTGTTCCCAAAAGCCCTCTTGGTTTTCACAGTCCTCCTTCCTCTGCTTTCCACTATTTGGGATATGCAAAGCTTCTGTGGCAATGCGGTGCTCAACCTTTCTGTGCTCAAAGCTCTGATAACTTAAATACAGCTCCTGAAAACAGCACCAGCCTAAGACCGTATATTCAGATCAAGACTGTGTATTCAAATCCTCACTGTTGTCCTTCTGAAAAGTTGGTCACCCACCTGCTGTGCCTTGTAGGGGGGATTTTCTATCCTACAAGAGTGACTATGATTTCATAAGCACACATTTGTCCCACCCTAGGGACAAAACCCATATGAATTCATCATTGGATCAACAGCAAAAAATAGTGGAGGAGAAAGCAGAGGTCCTTCCAGAATAGCCTCATGGACAGCACATTCACCTCAGCTGGAGAAAAGCCAGTTTTAAGCCAGTGCCCTGACCAGCTTTAGCACAGTGAATTGAACCTGTATTTCATGTAGATAATACACAGTTCCTATGTCAAGTTTTCAAGCATTTCAGACTCCTACCATCTCACTTTGACCAGGAATTTCACCCAGGATCAGAGACACACTCCTAAACACCTCTACTCCCATCACACCACCACCGTGCACTCTGCAATTCATTCTCACGGAATAAAGCGAGTGGTGGAAATGCAGCCAAAGAGATACAGTGCAAAAATCCACTGGAAAGAACAGCTGCGGAAGAGAAAGTAGAAAGAAAGCCTCAAAACCCAAAAAGATGCCATAGGAGCAACCTGACCATGAAACTGCAAATAAAAATAAGCTACAAAGACTATGCTGAAATGATCCCAATTCTTCCAAGCTCCCTCATATCAGTTTCCCAGCTTCTCACAGGAAACAAGGAGCACTAGGCTGGAGAGCTGAACCAAGAGTTGAAACAGAGAGGACATTTCACACTGCAAGAGAGAAATTTAATAACAAACCCAGAGAGGGGAAAAAAAGAAAGTAGGTTTGGGAGAAGTAATTAAGCAATTTCCATCAAACTTGACATTTGGCATCTGCTCATGTGTCTGCTGAGACTTGCTTTGTCTCCAGTTAACGTGTACAAAATAATGCGATTTAGCCTTTAGTTAAACAACTCGCAAGAGCCCAAATTTGGGAAGGCAGGCAGGGAGGTTTAGGGGTGGGAGAAGATGGCAGCATTTTATTATTTTGCTTTCAAAAGCGATGCAGGTTATCTGGTTGCACAGCACCACGCGCCATACAGACATACCAGACAAGTAGTATAGTGAAAGAATTGGTCCCACAGCTGGATATATACATCTATATTTAAGTGCACAGTCCTCTCTGCTGTGGAAAGCCCCATCTTTTCCAGCTCCTAGCACGGACCTTTGCAAACCCAACGAAACACAAATTAAAGACCCTTCCAGACCCATGGTGGAAAGGAAGCAAGCTGGCCACTTCCAAGTCACCGAGGAAAGCATAAGTGTTGTCCCCCTCTAACCACAGCCTTCCCCGTGTTCTTATTTCAGCAGTTGGACTTGACCAGGCCATGTCAGCAGCAAGCACTGCCTGTTTGCTGGAGTGATCCCAGCCCAGCAACTACTTCTTGCAGAGGTCATGGCTTCACATAGGAAGATGAATGGATGGTTTTGGGTGCAAAAGCAGCGACACAGTGATGTTATGACCTTATAAGGTACCCATATGAAGAATAACTACCAGTCAAGAAGACTGCAATTAAGGCTCTTTGCGTGAGGAATAGAGGTGAGCCCTTGGAAGTCACCTTCCTCGGCAATTCACAGGAGATGAGTCCGGAGCAGAGCCCGGTGCTCCAGGTTTACTGAGCCAAGCTGTAAATTGGCTGCCAGTCCCTGTGCTCCTGATTTGTGCAATGGAGATGCGGGACCATGCAGCCCTTTCACTGCCTGTGCCCTGCCAGGGCCGCCAGCTTTGCAGGCAGCTGTTTCTCACCAGGTACACGCTTGCAGTGGGGAGGTAATGAGGTATCCCACATTCCCCTTGCCAGGCTGCTGACGTGAGGGGTGCACGTCCCCAGAGACAGCCAATTAAGCAGTTTTCCTTAATCTTCACTTCCCTCCCTGCTCATGCCAACAAAGTATGCCATCCATATTTATGACTCCAGTTATCCATAAACAGGACTTCGGGACTGGCACAAAAGCATTTTCTTCTGTGGCCCAGCCACAGACCCAAGGTAGATTGAAGGCACAAGTGCCCAAAACAGAGATGCATCTCAACAACAGTATTCACCAGTGACTGAGATGTGAAGGAGAAAGGAATAAACCACGATAACAGGGAGAAGTGCAGGATTTGCTCTGCAGTGCTTGCTGCAGGGTAACTGACAACGTCTGCCCTGAGCCCTCCTGAAAACGTCTTTCATCTGGGTTTCTGTTAAATGTGTGATTCTATTTACATACATCCAACTAATTCAATCAAAACTGAACTCTAAATTGGTCCTCAAGGGAATCCTCAAAAACACGTTTTATCTTCATGCAGAAATGAACATTAGAAGAAAAACTGGGTTGGAAAACTGTCTCCCAGCAGCTCAAAAATGTTATATAAATTGCATGCAGCAAAATCCACCTTGGCTTCAGGGTGGGACACAGTTCAGCATGCAGATTACTGAGCACCAGTGAGGTAAGGACAAGGGCTTTGGCTTCATGGAGATCCACTGAGGTGTCAAGCAGTAATGGCCATCTTCATTATTAGCGAGCTCCTTCTCCAGAGGGGTCTAGGCAAGACACCCATCCTGCTTTCAGAATAACTTTGTCTCACCTGGCAGAGAGCTTCGAGACAAAGGATTTGAAAGGCCACAGAAATGCTGAAAAATGAGACCAACCTCAGTTAAAACCCACCTCTTTCCTTCACTAAGTTTTTCTTCTCAAGTAGTGCTAAGCTCCCCCAACTATTCTCAAAGCCAGAGTGCAGAGGGTGGTATTTTCCCTTCATCCACAGCATGCTAAATTACACAAGAACGACCTTCCCTGACTGCTCTTTTTTCCTTCCTTTTAACACTGAACTAAGCTTCAGTATGTACAAACTCTACTGGTCTGGCAATGTGGAGAGATGAACTTTACCCTACAGCACATGTAGCAGAGGCAGCAGCAAGACAAACCCTTGGTGCCTCACCTGCCATAACCAACATGGGCCTCCAGCACCAAAACCTGCTTTCACTCACTCCATTGCCTCTCCTACCAGTGTGTTGGGTTATCACATGTGAATTTGTGCCTAAGGGAACAAATGCAGACCACCATGACCACCACTTCACATAAACCACCCAACAGCCATGTTATGGCGAGGACCTTTTCCTGCAAATAAACTTGTGACCTAAACTGAAAAGGCATCAATCCAGCAACAAATCCCTCGAAACTGTGATTATGGTATTTTAATTATTTTCACATATTATACCATTGCCAATTTATGGCGCAGATTTCCCTTCCTTGTGTAGATATATCCTTAGCATTTAAGTTTGCCTTCACAGAGGACAGCCTCTGGGTCACAGGATAATTTTTAGAGTAATTTTGTATAGCAACAGCAGTATTTCCAATGAAAAGAACACAGAGGAATTAATGCCAGAAAGGCCTCAGTGAAAAAGAGGTTGCTATGCTAAGCACTGCTGTATTTGGGGCAGCTTGAAAACATAATGAAAGAAAACTTCTTAATAGAAAGACAATATTAGACAAACAGAATTCATATGGGGGAAAAATACATCTGCTTTTCTTCCGCCAGGCTTAGCATAGGTTTTTCTTTCTAAGGCGCTGATAAAAACTGCTATTAACTGACATGAATTCCCCCTTTGTCCCAGTTCCTCCTAAGAACAGCCACAACTAAGAAGGACTCGATGTCCAAACAGCTTGCACTAACCTTAATTCTGTACCAAGTTACTCAGCAAATCTCCAACACTGAGATTAACTGAACTTTGCCATTGCCTCTCACTGCCAATGAGAGAAGCGTGGCTGTGACCACTGCCAGAAAGCCAGCTGAGGTGGAGATGGTCATTGTTGTTCAGTGGCCTAAGTAACAAGAAAAATAAAATAAATAAAAAAAAAATTAAGCAATCCTAAACTCAGTCACTTATTCAAAAAACAACCCATGCTTCACAGTGGCCAACAAAGCTGATGTAGCATCAGCCACACTGACCCAGACAAAGGCTCCATCTAGCCTGACATGCTGTCTTCAGCCATGGGCACAACAGGACATCCACATCCAGTGAAGACCAAGAACAGGGCAGGCACATACAACACCCTCAAGCAGTCTCCCAGGCTTCAAATATATTCTGCTCTGGGTTATTCTGAGCCTGATCTTGATCAGCACATCTCTCTACCAGGCACTTCTAGGTGTATGAAAAGCAGATCTGTAGAGGTCTATACAAACCTCCCACATCTTCAGCATCCTTTGGAAAGGAATTCTACAGGTTTACTGTGAGCCACCTCTTTTTGTTTGTAGAATTTGGCCCATTACCCTCATAAAGCATGCATGGGTTGAGGTAGGAGATTCTCAAATGGCCTTAAGCAAAAGTGGTTATGAAACAGTAGTCAGAGTCAAGCAAAATTCACCATGCTGAAATTCTAAAGGAAAAGACAACTGCATTTAATGCAATACAACTGTTTATCATTACCATCAAATTGTTGTTACATTTCTTTGAAAGTTAGGCTGGCACAAAGCAGCTGACTGCTGCGGAAAAAAAGTATCATATGATGGAATTTTGAGACTGAAATCCTATAATGCACAATTTCTGGTCATTAGCTAAATGGAAGCATACTGAACTCCTTAATCAGTAAGAATAAGCACAAGACAACAAATCGCAACAGATCTTGTCAATTGGATCCAAGCAAAATACAATAAAGCAAACCCAGTAAGTCTGCAGTGGCAGCTGCTATGGGGAGCTAAACAAACATTATTAGAATGGCAAAAGGCTTGGAGCCACAGGTTGTGCTAGGAACCTCCACCCATTTTAACAGGCATAGAAATTAACTATTAAAAAAGCGCATTCTCAGAACTTTCTTACATCCTCTCTGCACTAATCTTAAGCACACATTTGTTACCAAGTACTCCAGATAGAGCAACCCCACTTTGCTTACTCCTGTTGACAGGCACATAGTTATTCTTGGTACACTGTTTGCACCAATGAACATTCAAACCAAGTTTTAAGGTTTGCCTGTACTACCTCGGGATTCAAAAGAAAAACAGAACTTAGCAGGATCACGGCAAGAGTAAAGTACTTCACTGCTGCATGGTCAAGGCTGAAGCACCCTCAAAAAAATCTCAGAACAGTAACTTTTCAAATCAGTACAAGGAAAATACGCTGATCCCTTCCTTTTTTCAGGAATGTACCAGCCACTGAAGAGGAACATGAAGCACAAGCACAGCCCCACCACAGTGAACGAGGTTAATGACATCTTTAGCAGCAGGAGACTGCTGGGCAGTTGAGCACGTCAACCTCGCCAGATGGGAAGTGCCACCAGAGTACATCAATGTACAGCACTATTTTCACACTGCAAAAACACAGAGGAGCATTCACCTTATTAGCGCCAGAACCTGTGAAAGACAAGCAACTGTTTTATTAATTTTTCTACCTGTCCTCAAGGAAAATCTGACAAGTCCGTCTACTGAGCACAGCAGCGCCAGCATAATTTCCTCAGTAGTATGACACCAGCTTGCCTCTGTACCCCTATCTGCCCTGGAAGAGACTTTATCTAGGTGCAAGAAGGAAGTTTATGCTCCACAGAGTCCCTCATGCTCAGCCTTCTAGGACTGTTGATAAGAGCACTAGAGACTGTCCTAATCTAGCTATAACTGAGTGAAGATTGTCAGACAGGCTGCCAAGACACCACCATTTGACATGAACCTGTGAGTTACAGGTGAAGATGCTCATCCCCACACCAGCCACAATGAATAGCCTCACCAATGCCATCAGTTGTGCATCATCAGTAACCCAGTGACACCATGGGGTTCATTGGCAAATAGGATGAGTTTGGTTTGCAGCAAGCAAGAGATTCCTGGGCCTACCAAGGTTTAATTGTATAAGCTAACTTGCTAAAAGAAACATCTGTCCATCACTTGCTCCCCTTTTGTGTTCACACTTTCTTCAGCATCAGTTCTTCTGTGTTCATTATGGGCCAATCCTCCTATGCCTTCACCAATCGCCAAGGGATAAGCAACAGAAGTATCAGAGGGTTCATAACACCATAATTAAGCATTTGCTGACATGCCTTAAATCCCTTTCCAAAGGGCCATACTCCCCTCCATTAACCTGAGAGCAATTCCAGAGTGACAAGACACCATAGTTGCTTAAATGAACAACAGAAACCGAGTAGTGTGAACATTGTCTATGCTGGGAGACCCTCCAACAGGTTGCCAGTTATGGGTCTATTTATCAGGAGTAGTTTGAATTTGCTTTGGTTTGTTTGCTATTCTCGCAGACATTTGGAACAATTAGTCTTTTTGAGAAAAGTCTTTGTCCATCACCAATAATTATTCTATTTAACAATACAAAAGCTGGATAGATACCTTCTGGAGGAAGGGCCAAAACCAAGAATGAGATTAAGATGCCTGCAGCACCAATGGAGGAAGAGGACCCCTACAAGTCCTCTGTCAGTTCTTACAACAGATGTGTCCTCAAGTCCGCCTCATTTCTGCAGCTACTAACCTGTTTCGGACTGATTAGGACTAGACCCCACTAGATTATGCAACCAATATTTAAGCACTTTTTGTCATTCCATAAACCTGGGTTTCAATCAGTATAAACTGTGATTATGAGGGCCTGTCAGACATTGCTACTCATGTCTGATACCATCTGGTAAATCTATCCGTCGGCGTTGTTAAATCAGCTGGGAGACTGCGCAGAGCACTCGCCACAGTGATTTTTGAATGCAGCAGAGCAGAACGTGAATCTCACAGCTGGCCTGAAGGAGATTGGTGAATAATGTAGCTGACATCTCTCCACACTCAGCATCACCTCCTTCCCCCCTCCCCTTCTCGGTGGCCTTTCTGTCTACCTGTAGGGCTTCTTGCTACCCATGCCCAGCCCGCCAGCGTGCTGCCCCGTCGCTTTCCAGTCACTTTGAATCAGGAAAGGCTCCCAGGTTGAACTTTCAAGCAGGGAATGTGCATTGCTAATGAGACACCCTCCCAGAGAAGCTTCCTTCAGGGAACAGCGCACGTCCTTCCTCCCGTAAATGGGAAGCTTCAAGCAGAAAATCTACCTCTTATCTCATCTGGTCTTTGCACTTTGTGTCTGTTTCCCTGCACCCCGTAGGAACTTAGTACTGAGCCTCAAGAGTTTCCTAATCATCTTGCTTGCAGAGTAAAGGATATTCTTGGCACATGAAGGTAAAGTGGCCAGACACTTCAGCTCACCTCTATAATGGAGATTATTCTTAAATTTCCAGTGACACATTCATAGGACACAATGCTCCCTTGGATGACCACTGGTCTGTTCCAGGCAGCAATTCCTACGGGGCTGTCTCAGCATTCAGACAGCTGTCATTGCACCAAGGATAAAGGAAAACCAATCTAGTTACATATTTATACTACTTTTCCAAAGAGATAAAGGAATTTATTTTGCTCCCTGTTTCTAGAAATCAGAACTGATTAGAGCAACTTCTCAGAAGCAAACCAGGTGATTTGCCAACCTCAAAACCACAGCACCTTGCACTTAATGGTGTTTCAGTGCTCATCCCCAACACAGCTCCCCAGGTATTCAATTCTGGGTTTTGATAATCAGCATCTTCCAAACAATTGATGTAAAAATTAACTCCAAAAATACCCCACTCCAAAAAAACAGTTTCTTGTCTTAAACAACACACACTGCGTGGAAACTTTAAACTGATTCTATTTTTCAATGAAGTCATTCCCCTTCCACTGTCAAATGTACATCTGATGAAATACATAAAACCCATGTGAAGTTCTAGAGGAGACAGCAGTCATATTATTTTACCCAATCCAACTTCTATCTGCACACAGCTCGGAGAACACAGCACCAGTCTCAATCTAACATGGCAGGGAACAGGAAAGAGGATTGCTTTGGCTGTCTCTTCAGATCAGTTTGTTGCTGTAGAGCTATAGAACCATATGCAAATATAGAGTAATTGGCAATGATTTTTATTTCTCATTTTAGGAGGCAGAGGAATAAAATGATACTGTCATCTATTATTTAGAGGGTCAATTAGACCAATGTGGGGAGAAAGAAAGGAAGAAGAAAGATCAGATTAAGACATTATTTTCAACAGCTTCCCTGTACATTTGCTGTTTGTCACTGCACAAATTGCTGCTTTCAAGTCTCTCTGCTCTCCCATCCCTTCTTTCCGGCACACATTACTAACCCTGTACCCAGCATGCACAGCTGCTCTGCAGCTGGATGGACCCATCGCCATTTCACACACTTGGAAACCTTTTCTCTTGGAGGATGTCCGGTTTCCCCTTAAAACCATGTTCTGAAATGCATTAAATTGAATTCCTGGGGAAGCAAGCAGAAGCCCAATCCACTGCACTCCTCCATTCATTACCCCCCTGTCCTGAGAGACAACTCCCCCCTCGCCAGCGCTCTGCTTCCTGGGAACAGACCCCTCCACAGTTAATTGCCCATCCTTCAAATCCCAGTTCTTCACAGTCTCAAATTCAAACACTGCTCTGGCCACATGCAGATGACCTCTTGATACCAGGAGAGTTCTATATCACAGCTATAACTCTCCAAGCTTCCCTCTCCCATTGCTGTGGTTAGGCTGCAGCTGTTATTCAGACAGTTGTATTCCTCTCCTCTGAGTAAAGTTACTCTACCACGATTACATCAGTATTGAGGCCCTCCGATTTCTATATTACACAAATAATAGCCACAATGTATGTTTATGTTCTCCTGTGGGTATAGTTACCTGATACTATTATCTGTGTAGTTAGTTATACTTTCCTAAGGGTATACTTACTTGGCCAGCTGTATTTAAGTCGTCTTCCACGGCTATAGTTACATTGTCAGATTCATATAAATAGTGTGGTTATGGCATACAGTCAGCAGGCAATGCTTGCAATGCTGCAATTATTTATACAGCACTAGGATCCCACTGGTATAAATACCTCACTCAGAGGGTGAGTTACATCGCTCCCTGTATAAATAATTGGTGGGAAGGTGTCTCTCCATCGCACGACTGCTACATCAGAGTAAAGTGTACTGTGAAGATGGGAGACAGCAGAACACCGGAACCTGTGCATGCACCTCCACAAGAGATGTGTTGGATTTAGAGCTCCAAATTACTCAGAATGTCATTATCCAGACACAGAATTTCTCCCTTTGTTTCGGTATCATAGCATAAACCTGCTTAAAGGACTTGTACTGTTTCCATCACTGCAATATCTTGATCCAAGTCTCATAAGACAAAATCCCACTAAAACACAGGCCTAACTAGGAGCAACGAGGTATGGTGTGACAGCCGGCCAACACCACCCATAGGGAACAGAAAACTGATTATTTGTTCCTGAAGGATGAGGAATTTCACTGCTACTGTGCTAACAATTCATCAACAGAAATTATGTTGATGTAGCAGATTAATACACAGCAGATCAGATCAAAGGTCCACCTAGCTCGTCATCCGCCCTTATACAGCAACCACACATCATTGCATGAGAAAAAAGATGAAAGCTAGACAAACCTATATGGAAACTAGTCCTCTCCATCTCTGCCTTCAGTCCCAGTCACTTCTGCCCAGCATATATTCATATATCCACTTCAATTAACATCTGCTCTGCAAGGCTGTAAGAGGGAACTGTAAGTGCAGAGATGTCTGGGATAGGAGTACAGCGCTGGACACCACCAGCAACTGCTATCTCATCATTTTCTACAGGCACCAAGCTCTGCTTGACTTCCATGGAAACACCTGCTGCTCTGTCAGAAGCATTTTCCACTAATACATATCACTGTCCTTTCTGACAATGTTCAGATCCACGTGTGTCCCAGGAATTGGCAGAAGGAGATGCTACAGCAAGCAAAGCCAGTATCTCTGCAGAGATTTGAGTTTGACAGAGAAGCTCCTCAAGGGAGCATCTCAGTAAAAAAAAAAAAAAAAAACCCACACACACGCAGGAGTTCAATGTAATGGCTATCAGGAGAGAGAAACTTCAATGTTCCACTTCAAAATTACATGTGAAACAGTTTGGAGGTGGCATCCTTGGAGCAGGATTGGCAAGAGACCCTCTACCAGCCTACAAAAGTGCTCACCTCCACCCTGGTGATCTGGTGATGCCACCAGCAGGGTACTTTGCACCAGAGATGAGTATGTGCAACCCCCCCATGCAAGGGTGAAAGAAGAGTTCTGCTTCAAACAGTGATGGGAGAAAAAAAAAACATCACTTATGTGACAGTGTAAAATTTGGGTAGTAGTCAAACATCTAATACTCCTTGTACTTCTAGTTTCACTGCATCTTTCCACTGAAACTTCCTTAGGGACATGCTATGGCAGACGACTTTTTATTTTTCTACAATGAAGGATTCCCCCTTTGTGACACCTTATGCCTATATGAGATTTTCTATTAGAGGATCTCAAAGAAAAGCAACAAACTTTTAGAATATTAAAAAAAATTGTAAACTTAAGTCTTTATAAAATAGAGAATCTCAGGCAAACATCATCAAATTACAAAGAAATCATAAATTATGATATACTTTATATTTGAAGTGAGACATCAGTATAAGCAATTAGTCCAGGCTCATCAGGTTTAATTCACAACTCTGATTAGCTCCAGTATTTAATTTTAAGCACTAAACCAGGGGGTCTGCTGTATTATTGGCAAAAAATATATAATAACTCTTAAGGGGCAGGTGAAGTATTCCTCTTCACCTGTCATGCTGTAGCACCAAAATCTGACTAAGGAATTAGAGCTAAAAAGAAGAAAAAAACTGAATGGAAATCCCATCCAACCCTTGTACTTTCAGTCCATACAGAAGTCCTGGAAACATCCAAGAAAATGCCTTTTACAGCCAACTGAACTGCAGCCACCATGTACCAAGTCCTCAGCTGCTTCAATTCATAACAGCTAAGGCCAGGAGGCACCATTCAATAACCGGTGACAACTCTCTTCTACCACAGACCATTACTTTTTGCCTAGTTATCTTTATATTGAGCTCAGCAGCGCATAATTTCCTGAAAAATATCTTTTAGAAATGCGTTCAATCATGATTTGAAGGTATCAAAAGATGGTAACTCCACTCTATCCTTTCTCTGCTTAGTCTCAATGACTACTCAAAATTACACTTTAAAACATTTATCTCCCTTCTGCTATAGATTCATCTGGCTCTATCTTCCAGCCATTAGTTCCTGCTATGCATTTCTCAGCTAGCTTCAAGACCTTGTTAATATAGAGTATTTTCCCCTAGTAGATGTACTTATTTATATCCTGTAACTAAGACACCAAAAAATCATTTTGATAAGCAAACCAAAAGGACTCAGAAAAATATTCGAAGGTGTATCCAAGCATCTAGAGGTTTTTTTGCCCTTGGTAAAACAAAGTTTGAAGCTCAGCTGTCACTGAGGGGGAGGCGTTTTCTTGTACATCTGCTGCAGGCTAAGCTACTGGCTAATATAACCCAACTAAAACTTAAATCGGAAAAATATCTCTTGCCCTTACATGTTCATGACAAACAGCCAAATGAGAGATTTATCTCTGCGTGAAGGAAGAGTTAGATAGTCCTGAATCCTTCATACAATGTGACCTTCTCTCCTTTCACAGAGGAATATATGACATTCTCTTCTTCTGTCAAGAGAACCCATTAGACTAATACAGTTAGGCAACGTTCAGTTTGCATCCAAAAGTGTTAGATCACATCTGTATTACAGATCAGATAAATGCTTTTCATGCCCATAGATAGTGTGGTACTTGGGTAAACAGTCAGGTCATCTCCATGTATGTCTTACAAAAAGCAAAGACTACATCATGGAAAACACACTTCCTTTTTTTTTTAGAAAACAACCTTATGCCTAAAAGCTACAACAGCAGTCCAGAGACACTGTTCTCCCAGGTCTCCGTCCTTACAAGGCAACACAACTTGCAGGGGCAATCATTTAGTCAATCCAACGAATCACTAGACCCATGACCTTCAGGACAGAAAATATTCAATGGACATTTGAGGCATAACAAATAGAGTGACTAACCAGAGCTTCAGTATTAAATTGGTAGTCTCATCTTTGATGCATAGAATGTGTCAATGGGCTTTTCAGACAAAACTTATTTTATGGCCTTCGTAAAATCACATGTGCCACAGAGATTAAGCCCTGACTCCGAAAACATTTGTAAATGGGTACAACATCTTATGCATCTGTGATATTTTTCATGTGTTTCTGTGTTTGCAGGATCAGATATTAAAAAAAGAAACCTAATATATTTTTAGTTATTGAAAAAGTTTGTTGTCCAAACCTCCAGTTACTTCAAATGATACTGCAAGGACATGCTTAAGGACAAAAAGATAAAACTAAATTTTCCCATTTTCTAAGTTTATTCAGGAAAAAATGCAATTATAGAACAACTATTTGTGGGGAATCTGAGTAGATAACAGTGATGGTAATGAGGAAATAGAATACATTTTCCTAACTGTACCTCAGTAGCCATCCCTGCACCTCAGGTTCAGCTACGAGCCAGGTTAGCAGTGAAAGCTCCTGCAGCTGCCCTCTGACCGATCCGAGCTAACAGCACACACAGAGCTGCAAATATGCAGATCTGAAAAGGAGCTGCACTTCAGGTCAGTCTTCTCCTTACAGAGTCTCCATATCCTGATTTATCCAGCCATGAGTGACAGCCATGTGTCACCACGTTCGGTCAGTGGAGAGCGCAATGCATCTGCAGCATCAGAAGCTCCTTCCTCTCTGCAGATGGGCTGATGGTGAGGCGCACAGACAAAGAGCAGAAAGGAGTTTGCACCCACCTCCACACCCCATTTGGGAAGGGAGGTGACAAAGTCTCCCTGCCACGCACGAAGGTTGAGTATGGCTGGTAGATGACAACAGACCAGCGAGCCTTTCGACTGCCAATTGTTGAGTGAGTTTGGGTCAGTAGATGACTTTGCATCAGCTGCTGAAGAGTTGGTACAGCAACTCGAGTACGAAACTTCAGGCCAACCACAGGTTCCTCCCTCTCCAGCTCATATCTGCTCTTTGCTATTTGCACTCTAACACCAGCAAATGTGACAAAAACAATCACACCCAGCTAAAATATCAGTAATGCACCCTTGCCACTTACACATACCAAAACCCTATAGCCTGCCAGGCTAGAGAAAGATAGCTGTAGCCTCCTCAGTTGAGCAGTTAAACAGCCTTATCTGCCAGCTGAGAATTTAACCTTTCTGGCCACACAGCAAGGTCTTCTCTGTAAGGCCAGCGTGGCAGAGAGCAATGCAGGATCAGCAAGTATCTCCCAAGAGCCCCAGGGTTGCCTCTTGCAGTGTCAATCACCATGGTGTCCGCATGCTGCTAAAATCACTCCTGCTGAGTGCAGTCCTGCTAAGAGTCTGATTTTGCACAAATTGAATTTGGCAAAGGTGTTAAGTGTCATGGAATGAGACACTGAGATGGCAGACTTAGCAAAATCAGGGGGAAAAAAAAGATCTCTTTCGATCTAACTGGGAAGAGGTAGGCTTTGAGGAAATTTGGATACAGTTTGAAGAAGTAGATGATAATGCAACCTGATTCGTATTGTAGTAACTTGCTATAAATGTTAAACATGTCCCATTAGAAAGAGAAAAAACTGGCTTGCTACAGGTCATTTTTTTTCCCCCTCTTCATAATTTTTCTGGGCACTTGTGCTGAATTCTGCACCCAGGTGTGCAGCTCTAACACAGCTGGCCTGCACAGTTTTCCCAGGTCTGCAGGCATCCTCTGCCAGCTTCAGCCCAATTCCAGGCCCCTCTCTGGTTAAGACTGCACACGCGAGAAACATTAGCTGTAACACATACACTAGACACTATTTTTAATAGTAATTCCGTTTGTGTCCTCTTATCTTCTTCACATTTCAATACCAGTTTTCTGATTTCTGCTCTTCAGTATTTCCCCTTCAGTTCAGCTCAATTTAAGTCACACCATGAAGCCGACACAAAAAAACAAAATCCTACTGCGACTTATGGCAATTGTTACAGCAATTTTATTCTATCATCCATGAGCTATCAGCTATTCTCCTACTCCTATACAATTGCCTCCTACTCTGACACTAAGAAGAAATAATTAACACTGATGCTTTTTCTCTCTTATAAATAGTAGTGATGGGATAAAACTGGTCATTTGGTTCAGAGTTTCTTTGGAGGATCAGGGTGATTTCACTGTCAAATTTCCAGATTCAAACTCTCATATTATATACTCATATGATACATAATTAGGTTCCTGGTCACTTCAGATTTCAACAGGATTAAAATGATACAAAAATGATCATTTCCATTGAACAATCTCAAGAGCAATAGCTCTGACCTCCCCAGTGCAGAGATACACACACATATATGTGTAGAGACAGAGATATAGTATAGTACTTAGCAGCGCAGTCCACAATGGCACATTGTTTGTGTTCATTACCATCTCAGCTAACTCTCCCTAGGTGTTTCTCTGCAGTAAATGAGCTTTTCTTTCACTGCATCCAAAATCTAGAAAGACGTCCAGCTCTGCACACCTACAATGAGATTTCTCATAGAAATGAGGAAAAAGAAAAAAGAAACATCAGGGGAAGTTTTATGCTTCTGCATCTTTAGAAATGACCCAATGGGCTGGTGCACAGCATGGTTCAACACTTCAGGCAGTAGGGTTAATGATCAGGAACATAAACACAATAACATCTATTTTTCATACACCATCTTTCATAAAAGAGAAAGGAAGGACTTTAAGGATTAAGAATAGAAGTTTCATAAAAGCTTCTTAAGCTTAGAATGAATGTGCAGCTCATACAAAATGAAGTTCCCATTATGGAGGTCCAAAGGCCCAGACATGGGATGAATGCCACCATGGGCCAAGCTCTGCAGCACAAAGGCCATTCTGTGGATAGGACAGAAGTCCTGGACAAATCCCAAAGCACACGGAGCTCCCAGAGGCAGGAGATCATCACTTTAACCACAGCAGTTCAGTCACACACTAAACATTCTCTTCAAACACATCGAGTCCATTGGTCCACTCTCAGCACAGCCATTGCCATCTCTGATAGCACCTGACAGCGTGAGAAACATGATGTCACATGCAATGAAAGCTGCAGATGCTGACAAATGACCTTATGTCAGGCAACAAAAATAAACAAGCACAGGGAAGCTATCAACACAGCCTCTGTATTTAGGTCCTCCCTGTTGAAACCTTGTGATTGAATCTAATTACCTAGGGAAAAAAAACCACACTAATTTTACAAGGTCACTGAGAAGGGGTCTTTCTTTAATCTTTTGTTCAACACCGAGGACTGCTCCTGACTGCAGAACTTGAACACTCTTACATAAGAAATGCAGAGGCGGCAGACAAGGCTGGCATTTGTGCTCCAGTGATGCCTGAAGGGACTCTGACATTGACTAAGACGTAGTGACGGTTGGCCCCAGAAGTAAAAATTATTGCAAGGAACAACCTCTCAATATTTGGACTCTGCAGGCCAGCTCTGAGTGAATTCACAGGTTGCTTCCCAGCTTGGCTTTGTTTCTCTCTCTGTTGCTGACTGGACACGCTTTTCCCATGTGAAAGCTTATATTTACAAGCCTCAGTGCTCACTTTTGGAAAAAAATACCCCTTAAAATTCATTCCTGTTGGATGAAACTCAGCACTCTGAAGAATGTCAGTGCTTAACCTGTCAAATTAAAAATCTGAGGCTATTCCCAGAGTGGCCAAGCCTTACGATTTCACTAGGAATCTCACAACATTTGGTGTTTCTTTTAAGTCTGCAATTCCTGAAGGCAAGTAATTATGTGAGAATCTCAGTTTTCATTTTTGAAAAAAAAAACCCACACTTTTAAACTTCACAGTTACCAACAAAAAAGCTCTGAAAACATAAACTGATTGTGGCTTAAAGGCTAAGGAATCATAATTCACATCAAGTACTACAAATGTATTATTGATAAAAAAATAATTATTCAACATCTAAGCTCACATTTTGTGGTGTTAGGGACAGCAAATCTGGCTGAAGAGAATTAGTTCAGGAGAATATTTCAGTACTAGAAAATGAAAGGTGGAAGAAGAGTGAAAGACAACTCAGTTTTGCATGTGAGTGAACAGCCTCAGCAAGCATAATTTAAAGTATTTCCCCACCTCTAAAGGTAATACTAAACACAGAAAACATTAGACACACACGAGGCAGCGCAGAATTTCAGCAAGGGCAGAGAAGAGACACTGAGACTCATCACATACTTCTTACTCTAATTCAGGACTAGGCAACCCATAAGGATTGTTGTTCCAGGCAAAGGTGAACATACAAAGATGTTTATAAAGCATTTGTGAATCGACACTAGAGCTACCAGCGCCAGAAAAAGCTAGAGGACTTCAGCAACTACATGTCCAGAATATTAACAGGAACTAATGCAGTATTTATTACTTTGGTGTTCTTGCAAGCAAGGGACTAATTAGCACTGACTGAAGATTATGCGCTTTCTTACTTTTGAGCACATTGCTTCATCACTGCCTCTCAAACAGCTCCACTGTTCTACTTTAGTTGGCATTGCTATTGCATGCCACCCCCTTCTCACGCAGACGGCCCCATCCTGCTTGCAGGTCTGCAGCACGAGAGAGCCTTCAAGAGCCACCACTGACTTCGGACACTTCTGTTTTCTGGATCCCCAGTTCAACAGCCAAAGACCTGACTCCTGCAACACAGCACTTTTTGAAAAGCATCTGCCAAGCTAAACATCTGAAATACCTTGTCCCTTCTGTAATTAATGGCAAGATCCTCAAGTACATTTTCACTTCTAGACAAAGGATAAAATACATTAAAAACTCTAAAAAATAACTCCGGTGCCTGCAGCCCCTTGCCACTTGGTGCCACCTAGGTTCATAAATCAGTTCTGCACTGCTGCAAATATTTCCTTTAAATCAGGGTTTGTGGTGAGGTTGCAAACACAGAAATAACCCTTAAACCCATTAATTTCTTCTCCACCTCCTGCACTGACTTGCAGGAGAGCCAGCAAGGCTCTCACCCCACAGACAGTGCCAATGCCAAATCAGCAGGAAGAAGCTCTTTAGGTGTCCAGCCTCTTCTGCTAGCACAGGGAGGGTATTTTCAGCTTTAAAAGACGCTATTGCAAGTGTGCAGGCTCCCACCTTGTCAGCTTGAAAAGAGCTCTCGAAGTAACAAATGACTCCTGTTGTTCCTACCAGAGCAGGGTATCACTCATCCTGACAGCATAATATATGTGTTCCCCAGAGCTATGCAGTGCATGGAGGCACCCGTGCAATTCGTAGTCATTTTACAGCAGGGTGCTAAGGGGTTTATAACTTTATGTAGTTAAGCAAATTCTCTATTTCTTTATTGTTCATTCAACACAAACATTTAGCCATTACCCAGGCCCACTTGCTGGAGGTTTAGCCTCCTATGCTCCTTTCTCCTCTGAAGAATTTTAAATGCATACAAGCAAACAGAGCAGTAGAAGAAAAGTTGCTTCATTAGTTACTTTTCAAGGTGAGACGTTAAGGGCAAAATTAAGGTATCGAGTCTCGTTCAGATCCGAGGCCCCTCCACACTTGATCCACCTATAATAATAGCACGTCTCTACCTGTAAGCCCCCATTTCACACTGTGAGCTTACAGGGAGCCAGACGTGGTAGCACAGACATCTACAACACAATCAAAGTGCACTTCAGTTTCCCTAGGACCCAAAATCCCAAGAGTTTCCATCATCTCCAGGGTCAGCTTTCCCAGGCAGGTGTTTGGAACAATACTTGCCAATCTGAATGTCAGAGTCAGTTGCCAAGAGTGAAGCAAATAAAGGCTAACAAATTAGTAAAAGGTTCTCCATAACAGGGTAAGACCAACAGTTGGGAGCACAGCCATCATCTCCTGAGCTGCAAAAACTTGCTCGGAAAGATGGGCTGCCCCTAGGTGGGAATCTGGTCAAGCCTCACATAGTCCTTGGCCAGTCACTGACCGCACAGGCTGGAATAACAGCAGGAACAAGGCAAGGGAGCATGGGATGCATGAAAAATCCCACTGAAACGCAGCTGATGATATTGCTGTCTTTTTCACTTTCTCTGTTGCTCCTGATTGCCCTTCAGCAAACGCTGTGACTGACAGGTACACTTCAGCTTTCCTACTGTCCTATCTGGGACCATGAAATTGCAAAAAAATTGCAAAGCAAATGATGAAATAAATACACTATCTGATCTGCACAGCTCTCACATGACAGCTGCTGCTTTCCAGGCTCCTCTTCACCCTTCTGGCAACAAACCTTAAAGAAGCATCCTGGAAATTAAAGGCAGCTGAGAGAGACTTTGCACAACTGGGAAGGAGCCCATGGCAAACAATCCCAAAGCGACTCAACAGCAATCCTAACACAAAAACCTGGCTGGAGCAAAAGCTGTGCAGCCGGCTGAGCCCCTCCAATCCCACTGCTTCAGTCCTTCAGCATCTGCACCATTACCAGCGGGACTGGTGCCATAACAGAATGGGGACAAGGGTGCCAATGTTGCCCTATGGTGAGCAAAACCAACTCCCTAAGCACATTTGTTTATCACAGAAATTAAAATCTGTGTCATTTGCCATTACTGCTCCACTTACACCACATTCAGAACATTAGGCCGTTTTGTTTATTCAGCAACATATGATTTTGTGATTGCTCTGACACAAGGGGGATGGGGGGAGACAGAGCACAAGGAGAGCAAGGAGGCAGAATTACATTTATTTTCACAATACCTCTTGGACAGAAACTCATTAAGATTTAACTTGCATCCCTCCAAGCAATCATAACACATAAACATAATGCAATATACAGTGTGAAGGAAGTACTTGGGGGAAAATAGCCTGGACTTAGTCCAAAGCGGGTGGTAACATGCCCACGGTTCCCATCAGCTCTTCTGTATGTGCAGTGCTGCTCCACACCTCCCTCTTTCCAGAAGCCAAGAGACCAGAGCCTTGTCTCCCATAAAACACTATTTTGACCTTGCCCTTGGTCATTTTATATTGGTCGAGTAGACTGCCCTCCACACTTCACAGAATAAAGTCTTTACTGATAAAAGCAGGACGCCTCACTGCAGTCAGGGTGCAAGGAGGAACGGGGGAGCCAGACAAAGCTCCAACACCAATACACCGTATTGCTCACTTGATCAGCAGAAAAACACATCCCTGAAACTGCTCTACTTTACAGGTAAAACCAGATGCAATGCAGGTTTGCCCCAGCGAGACATTAACATGTCAGAGGAAGGAGGCAGAAGAGGAATTCACAACTGGGTGTTTTAGGTTATTGCACAGCAAAAGGACGTAAGGGCATAAGGAGAGCAGTCACAGGGAGCTTTGCCTCCCAAGGTAAAGTTCTGCATCTCAGTCAAAACCAACAATCCCCAAAAGTGCCATCCTACTTTCTTACGACCTTAGAAAAGTCTGAGGACACCTTCATTTTCAACATTAAGGGGAACAAGTCGCAGAAGACAGGTGCTTTTGGGCTACACACAGTATTTTCTTCTGTTCTCGCTGCTGAAACCCAGGGAAGGCACAGCAAAACTTCAGTAAACCTGATACACAGAGCTGGGGTTGGACTGTCTAATCTGTTCACAGGTAAGTAGGAAAACAGGGGATGGAAATGAGAGCACTTCAGATGCCAGTGCTACTGCCAGCATTTTAAATGCACCTTTACTAAAATTGCTGTCGCAGAGCATGCAACACCATGGCACAGCCCCTCCTCACTGCAGCACTCTGTTCATCCATCCGGGGAGGGAATGGTAGGGGGATATCCTCAGAGACACCTCCGCATCCAGACCCAGAAGGATAGGCTCTTACTGCTTATACTTGCATACATCTTAAAACCATTAGAAAGATGGTTTTAGTTGTCTTCCTACTGAAGGATTTGTGGGTGGTCTGGTTTTTTTAATTTATTTATTCCTCCCTGTCACTAAACAGCTCATTAAATCCAAGTCTTGCAGGGCACAATTTTAATTAGCCCTTAGCTGTCTCTAGGTGAAAAGGGACCTCTCAGAAGTTGGCAGGGACAGTTGCTTGGCCCTGTGCAGGCTGAATCCCAGAAAAATTTATGTTGGAAGCTGGCCCACGTTTATTCTCCTGCCTTTCTAACCTCAGGCCATGTGGGGCAATTCTAGGAGCAAGTCTGCTGGGGACATGGGGACACCACCTCAACCAGGAACACCAGAAATAAAGATCTGTCTTTTGCCTGTCTTGCTGGAGGTTGGATGGCCAGCCATTTATGAATCTGCCCTGGCTGCCACAGGGGTGAAGAAAATCAGCTACCTCTATTGATAAAGCTGTGGCTTTTTTCCTAACCCTGAAACTCCCTCCTAACCTTCACCTCCCTGTGTGCTATTTTAAGCCTGTTCCTTGTTGACCTATTCACTATGGACATAGGAGATGCCCAGAGCCTCTCATTTGCTGTCTGAAAACCAGACCTGACACGTCTGAAAGATTATGCAGCCACAAACTGGAGGCAACTTCAAAATTTAACTGGAAAATTTCATTTTGTATGTGCTTGTAACAGCACGGTTCCACTCTAAAAATGCATATAAAGGCAGAAGTCATCATCTAGTGATTATAGACATCTTATCCATTACTAAGTAAAAACATGAAAGAGTACACAAAGAAAAGCAAACATAATCTATCTGCTCCCTTCAAACTGTAATGAGCACTCTTTTCAAGCCAGAGAGCACCTGCAATGATCAGGCCAGCAAACATGAACATCACCAGGGGAACATTCATAAAACTGCACCTTTGTAAATAAGATCTTGCTCATTAACACAGGACAGAGTAAAACATTAGGAGCCTTTAATTTAATCCTTATTTATTATGGATATAAAATCCGGATCTTGCAATACTCAGATCCTTCAATCCCAAAGGCATTTCCCAAGCAGGCAGTGGAGATCCAGCAGCCCTGGAGAAGAGACAGCCTTAACTGCTCATTGCTCCACTGAGTTTCATGTACTGTTTCCTCTTAAATCTCTTCCAATTTCTGGCTGGTGACACTTAGTGTTTCCTCAACATTGTCTTTAAAGCGTTTCAGCTTGTTGGAAGGCACAAAGAATTGGGAAAGCAATTACCTTCAAGTTTTAAAGAAAAGAGAAAGAATTCAACTACCACAGTGCAAATGCACTTGCTGGGCTATGCATAAATTGTGGTGCCAGTTCCGCTCAGATTTTCTTCTTTCTATTCCAGATCTTTCATTTCAGACAGCTCAACCTGAACGCCTTGGCCTCAAACTCCTTCCAGAAGCACACTAGCCTCCCGCACAGCTAATCTCTTCTCTCTCCTGTTCCTTCTCACCTTGAATAAGAAAGCATCGATTGTTATCCAGAAATCAGCAGCACTCAAAAAATAAGTAGCCTTTGAAGTCAGGCAGTCCATTGCTACTCATGCCCTTCTATGAACTCAGCCTACTTTCACCTCTTTAATTCCCTGCAAAGATTGAAATGTGTTAACTGTGCGCTGACTTCGCAAGCCACACACTGAAATGGGAACACTTTGAAATAAATTACAGTAAAAACTAACAGGTAGGCAAAGAACCCAAGGAACAACTGAGAAGCATGTGAACAAACAGGTCTGTTGTGCCAGGATGCTGCAAGCCCGTAATTTAAAGCTGCACGATGCCCCTTGAGCATCCCCATGCAGGGCTGGGCCTCTTTGTAATTTGCAAGGCAGGAGTTGCTTCCCCCCCCACCCCCCCCAGTGCCACGTACAATACCCACAGATAGTAAGTGGTGTCCCTGTTACATGCAGGAGACTGATGTCATGGGAGGATAAAAGCAAAAATGCTGTAATCAGTTTGTTGGCAACAAGGAAACAAAAATCAATGTTGTCCTATTCCCTTCCACACTGAAATGTATTATCTGCAATTCTCCCAGTCCATGTTCTACAATTTCTGTGTCATTCCCTGCAAGCAGCGATTACCAAAACACCAGCCCATTAGTTGAGTCGAAGCTTTTAGAAACTCAGGGTCCGAGTAGGGAGCACAGTACCCAAATCTTTCATCTTATTTCTTACTACTGAACTAGCAAACAAATGACACAATGAAAAGATAGTGCCAGGTGCCCGATCAGCTCCCAAAACCCAGCTAGTGACTGGGACTCTAAACAAAAAGAGAAAAGAAAAAAAAAAATAAGTGCATTAGTGAAACAGAGCTGTCCTTGAGTTGATTTGTGGTTAGCTTCTGAATGGACTCCATTTTCCAGGCTCCTAGCCCAACTCTGAGTTGTCTGGACAGAAGGAAAAATCTGCTCCCACAAACACTTTGCAGATGGCTTTCGATTTTTCCCAGGTGCTAAGCACACACAGTTCCCATTAAAGTCTGCTCAAACTGTAGGAGTGCAGAGCTAGACCATAAATTCTATCTCCCAGGTTCCTTCACATCTAGCTTAGTTATGCTGCAGCTTATTTTGTTGCAATATCGACCTTAAACAATAATTGAAAAAAATAAATCATTATGGCTCAGCCATGCATTCAATCTCATTCCTCCTCCATGCTCAGTCCAAGTGGGATGCCACTGAGCTCTGCTTCATGGGAACACTTGAACTGCACTGTTTCATTAGATGATCTTGAAAAAGAACTAAGCAAGAGGAGCTTTCTCAAACCTCCTCTTTAACTGCCACAGCAGGGTTGCTTTTTGCTCTGTGAAGGCATGCTGCTATTCCCTTCAACTACAGGAGAAACATCACTCAATAGTCAGCCCAGGCTCGGTGGAAGCCTTGAGAAGTTCTAAGAAAACCAAGAGCAAAAGGGCTGAGGGAGACGCAGGAAGCAGGAAACGTGCAGGTTATATATAGCTTGTAAAGAGTTTCCTCTGCCTAAAAGGAGAGGATAAAACAACCAAGAGCCGCCTTGACTGCAAGCATTTGACCCCGAACCAGCCTCCTGAAGATACAGGACCCAACCTGCGTCACCAGGGAAAATCCCTCTGAGAGGTTCTGCAGAGAGAAGCACCAGCCATCTCTCGCGACAGCACACAGAAGATTCAACCTCTTTTGTTTTTATAGCAGACAGGAACTTCAAGGGACACATTGTACTAAATCAGTTTGCATAGGCTGGATTTTTTTACATCCCCCATATCTTAATCTAAAAACATTTGTACGTGTACATGATATGGACACAGCTGTAGCCACTGCAGATGCACAGGCAAATGGGGTTCTGCTCATCTCAGTTGCTCTCTGCAGATTTGGAAACCCATTCGTCAGACCCATTCATTTGCCATTGACACGCACTGGGAGATGTACATGGGCAATTTAACAGAGCAGCAAAATGCCGTAAGGTACAGAACAGTAAGCAGAGAACCACCACTTAGAAGTATTAAATAATGGAAAGTATTTGCTACATGAACAAAACCATCACAATACTCACAGACCATGCCTGGACAACTGCACTCGCATTACACTTACACAGGCGCGTAACAGCTAAAGGATTTAATCAGACATAGTCAAATGGCTGACAGTTGCCATTTCCAAAAACAAGCTAGCGTCTCCTGCAGGATCTGGAAGACCTCACTTGTCCTCGCTGCAGAAAGCGCCACCCTGACACCCTCCATCCGCTCAGCGGTCCTCCTGTCTGACCTGACCTCCCGAGGTTATCCCAGAAGCCAGCCAGCAGAGGAATAGAGGGGAAAAAAAAAGGTTAAGCCCAATTCATTATCGGTGGAGACACACGATTTAACACCACCAAAAGCTACCAGAGTGGAATGGTACAATGCCAATACTTGGCTAAGGAGCAGGAAGAAATTTGTTCAAAGTGGGAGCACTCAGAGATAGCTTCACCCATGCCCACTTTTCCTCATTACCTACTTGCAATGAAAAAGCTTCAGGAGTTTGTGCTTGCTTTGTCACGAAATGAAAGCAGTAATAAATCCCCAAAATTTTCACAATTTTCTACCAAACTGGGGGG